>OIYH01000333.1_pt1 | contig 37615 bp, 44 predicted proteins | sample 1587911 | NCBI WGS metagenome assembly OIYH01 (sample SAMN03283252) | human gut metagenome | biome: human-associated habitat; material: feces | host: Homo sapiens | place: USA | collected 2013
ATAACGAGGCATAGTTAAATAAAAGGAAGGTACGCCCTTCCTTTTATTGCATATGGGACTAAATATATATGTTAGTTTCATATGCAATACATTTATGTATTGTATAGATATGTCATATTATTCATGATTTAAGGCAATTTGCCTTAAGAAAAGTAAGGAGGTGTAGATGTTATGGACAAAGACACAATTAAAAACATAAACAAAAATATTGTTCATGAGGATGGAAAGATTGATAGTTTTGATAAACAGCTTATCAATTTAAGTGGTGGAATTTTCGATGTTCGTTTTCCTTTGGTAGTTAGTGATAACACGGGCTGTTTGAATTATATATCTACGATCAATGAATCAAAACCACTTACTATGATGGTTTCCACAGCTATAAAAATCAGGGAAAAACATGATATTGGTTTTGCTTATGTCAGTCAGGTCAATGATCTGTTAAAAAACAGCATTATGGCATTTGAGTCATTAAAACACGATACAAGTGTCATTGTGCTGTTGGATGATTATGATGATATTGATGATCCTATGGTTGCTGTATGCAGAACAGATAAAAAAGTAGGATATGTAGATGTGAATGAGATTACATCTATTTATGACAGGGAACGTTTTTCATCATTGTTACAACGCACTTATGACAGTAACTGCACATTTTTTATCAATGATAAAGAAAAAACAGAGCAAATCATCAATTCATTCCAATTCCAAGTGTTGGATGATTTGAAATTTGCTCTATCTACTTCATATGATAAGTATTCATTTAATAAATGTCAAGTTGAACAAGATTTATTGTTGAATGTTGAATTTTCTGATTATTTAGGCCATTGGAAGATGATAGATCAAACCGAGTCGAATGGAAGCATATATTATTGTTTTGAGTCTAAAGAGGATAGTTCTTATCCATTCTTAGTGGTTGATGAAGATTTAAATGTACTATGTGAGTCTTTTGAAGAACTTGAAGATGCTGTAGAAAATTACTTGAGTGAAAATGAATTAGATATGTCTATTTAAGGCAGATTGCCTTAAATAGGATTTGTTGCTAAAATTATGATAATGTAAAAGTGAAAGAAGAGGTGATGAAGGATGTATAAAGATTTTATATTAAAAAACAAAGATATAGATATTCTAAAATTTAGAATTGAAGATTCACTGTATGGTGATTATGAATTAACAATTCTTGAGAAATATAATTCAGATAAATTTCTTTATCCCATTGCTTTAAGTATGGATGATTCAAATGAACTTTTAGAATGGATACAGGAAAGAAATATACCTAAAAATCGTGCCTTTGTAAATGAAATTCTAGGAAGTCTTGGACTTCATGGAAATGATTTGATTGGAATTTTGACTGTTGGAAAAGGTCTTTCGTTGAATGATCCATATTGGATTGTTGATCCGAATTTTAAAGGGTTATATAAAGATTACAATCTATATGAGAATGATTTTAATAAATCTGTTGCGTTGATCGCATATACAGGTCATGGACATTCAAATAGCATTGGTACAGTCGCAGAATTGACAACGAATGGTTCTCTAAAAAAGGCTTGGAGAAGAATGAATGGTGATGTCGTGCTTTATAAGGGGAATGTTCATGGCAATTTGTATACAAACCATGGAAATGAAGCTTATGCTGAGTATTATGCTTATAAAGTTGCTCATCAAATGGGATTAAATGCAATTGCCTATGATTTAGATGTATGGCAAGATGAATTATCGAGTACGTGTAAATTATTTACTGACATAGATACATCTTTTGTTCCTACATCAAGATTCTTAAAAGGGAAAAAAACAGTAAAAGCCATTGTAGATTTTTATAAAAATCTGGGAGATGAATTTTATCAGGATTTTTGTTCGATGATGGTTTTTGATGCATTGATTTGTAATACAGATAGACATCTGAATAATTTTGGTGTATTAGTCGATAATGCAACTAACAAGATAAAGTGTATGGCACCTTTGTTCGATCATGGGTATTGTATGTTTGACGAGCCAAGACAATATATTTACGAGTCACCAGGAAAGCTAAATGAATATATTAAAACTTTAGATCCTGTTTTTGGTAAATCGTTTGCTGAAAACGCAAAGACTTTTTTAGGAAATCGTCAAAAAAAGGAATTAAGACACATCATAGACTATAGAATTGAAAAGCACGATAGATATAATCTTCCTGAAGCTGAATTGAATTCTTTCAATAAAGTTTTACACGATAGAGCAATAGCAATTTTGGAAAATACATTAGAATTGAATTTAAACTATCTTGTAAATGATAAGAGGGAGCTTTCATTTAAAGAACTAGATGGTAATGCTCAAGAAATTGCTTTGCAGGAAATAAAATATGACTTATGGGATCTTTATGGAGTTGAATTAGATGAGCAAAATCAAAATGAGTACTTAGACTGCTTTACGTTTAAACCAACATACGATAGAGCGGGTACGTGCGTTAATATAGAATATATACAGAACAAAGATATTGAAGATGTGATATCAAGAATGAATGACACGCAGGAATATGAATTATAGCTTAAGGCAAATTGCCTTAAGTTTTTTGTTTTAAGTTTATTGTATATACAGATATGTCTATTTAAGGCAGATTGCCTTAAGAAATGTAAGGAGATGATGAGTGATGTACTTTAATAATGATATTAAGATCAATAAATTTATAAATAGATCTGATTTTAACAATTATTTGAACTGTATGTTTCGTACTGACAGTTCACAGAATTTGACTAATGATCTTACACAAAAAAATAAATGCTATACTATGGACAATCCAGAAGATACAGGTGTCTTTCAGTTTGATTTGAAAGCACGCAAAGTGGTTAAAAATGGATTTTTCGATCAATGGAATCATGATGTAGACCATCTGTTTTTTGCTAGAGTTGAATGCCCTAGAGATGATATTTTTGAATGGAATGAATATATGCATAAGGAAATGCAGTCAATCCTTCGTGATATGCAGAATAGGCATTATTATCCAGTTCTGATTGTTATTCATAACGATCAGCCTAAGGATTCTTGTCATTTTCATATTCTTCTGGATTATATTGATCCAGACGTTAACTTGTAAAGGTGGCAGTACTGTCACAATCTAGAAAGAAGGATAAATAGTATGGATGAAGTTTATAGATATTTTACAGTTGGCAGATTTAAAGGTACAGATGGTAGAACATATTTTATTTATGTGCCAGCTCCTTATTATCATTTCGATGATTATGCAAAACAAGATGAGCATTATTGTTACGGGTTTATTTATCTTGAAGGACATGCTGTTTTAGCGGTGTATCGAGATAAGTGGCATATGGAAACGAATGAATGCAATCCACACGGCAGGTGGATGAAGATCATTAGATCCAATAGAGATTTAATTAGCGTAGGTGGTATTGTTTTAGCCTTGAAAAAAGGTGTTCCAGATAATGAGAATTTTGTTTATTATGAGACATTCAATTGTTTCAGTAAAGTGAATAAGCCTTTCGATGCATTATTTCCTAATATGGATTCAAATAAAATATATGGCATTGAGAAAGATGCCGAAGGGAACCATCTATTAATGAAATATGAGATTCGTGAATGTGGAATGTGGCCGAACTATTTCAAAGCACTAGATGATGAACAGGAAAGTGGTAAAACCGATGAATAAAACAAGACCATATAAAAGCTTCTGGAATGAGTCAACAATAGTATCTACTACATAAGGTGTTATCACCTGAAAATAACAAGGTAATTGATATGGATTCTACATTTTATTTATGGAATTGACATAAGTGTACTGCTTATGTAGATATTCAAAGAAGCATCCCTCTCCGTCTTAAAACAACGGAGTCTTGGATGCTTTTTTTGAGCTTTGACAAGATGATGTACTGTCATCATAAAATATGCAGGAGGAAGGTGGTGCAAAGAATGCATTTAAAAAGATATTTATGTACTGGATTGATATCCTCTATGATGTTAGTAACTTCATCATTAGGTATACAGGCTAAAAGTACAAGCACGTTGCACATAGAATTAACAGGTGGTTTGGGAACTGCTGAAATCATGACGGATGAAGATATAACCTATCCAGTGGATGGTGGAGATGATTCTTTTTCCTTTGATAAGGGGACACAGTTGAAGATAACGATTCATTCAAAATATGGTATCGACTCCGTACAGGATGATAGTTCCGTCTTAAAACAAAAAGGTAAAAAAATCGAAAAGATATCTGCCAAAGATTATACATTTACTTATAAGACACAGGATATGGATACCAATTTGACTGTAAATCTGACTGAGATGCATTCTCGTTTTAAAATTACATCAATTACTACCGATGAAAATGGTGAAGTAATGCCAGGTTATGTTAAATATGGTTGTGTGAAAAAAAGCATTTATGAAGAAACAGATGAGAATATAGAAGAAGCTATTGAATTAGCACAAGAAAATGGTTTGGAAAATGACTATCAAACCTTAGAGTCTGATGAAAACGGAGTACTTCAAACAAATGATTTTTTAAAGGGTACTTACATCATTAAAAAATTGGATGATGAATCTGAATCTGAGCCTTTTGAGCTGATTGTAACCAGAAACAAAGACATTCCATATACGTATATCCGTCTAAATAATGGATATGAGTTTTCTTCTGATAAAACAGGGACAGTAAAAATGATTGAAAGCAACCAGTATATTAAGTCAGCAACGAGAATCATTTTGAAAAATAAGAATGATAAGCTTGTAGAAGATAATGGAACATTTAAAATCAAAATGTTGAATGAAAAAGGAAAGACTTTAAAGAACTATAAAAAGCAATATTTAAAAACAGATAAAAATGGATATATCAGTATGTATGATGGTGTGCGTTGGATGAGTACCTTCACATTAAAAAATGGAAAATGTGTATTACCTGTGGTTCTTCCTGATGGAGATTATAAAATCACAAAAGCTGATCTAAATGCTGTAAGTTTAAAAAATTCTGATTTTAAAATTTCATCCAATACCATATCCGGTTTAGATGGTGATAGTCAGCCAATTAGCAACACAGTATTGCAGGTAAAAGGAAATTAATGTATGTACGATTTTTCAAAAATCAAATTTGATACGTTCTGGAGAGAATCGCAGAACAGGATATATTTAGACGATATGTATGAACCTTTGCCTAACGCACCTAAAGATGTCATAGATAGTTATAATCGTTATAAAGATCAGATTAGTCAGGCAAAACGAAATATATCAAAATCTATATTTAAAGGATGATGCCTTTAAGGCAGTTTGCCTTAAGGATTGAATTGTTTGTATTTTTTTAAATCTTATATTAAAGTAAAAATGGAATTCATAACAGAAGGAGAAATTAAAATGAACAAAAAAGATCTAGTACAAAATATTATTATGAGCAACCCCACATTAACAAAAAAGAGTGTGGACGAAATTGTAAACAGTGTGTTTGATAATATGGTAGAAGCTTTATCCAAAGGAGAAACAGTAGATGTTTTTGGATTTGGTAAATTTGAAGTCACTGAACGTGGAGAACGTGATGGAATCAATCCTGCAACAAAGGAAAGAATCAGAATCAAAGCATCTAAAAATGTTAAATTCAAACCGGCAAAATCATTAAAAGAAAAAGTAAATTAATTGTTATGTTTTAGTTAATATTCTGGCTTTCATGACTTTATGACTTTTTTACACATGATGTAAGTCCAGATAGTTCAAGTCCTGTACCCTGACAGGACTTTTTTTAGTTGCAGTGACTGATTAAATGCGGTGATTAATTAATAATAACTGAAAGGGGTTTGATATACCAAAATAGATTAAGATTAGATGATAGGTCCTCATGGTGAGGACTTTTTTATGTTTTAAATTGATGTGTAAGGGGGAGTTTATGAAAAAATTAGAACGATTATGTTGTGTCTTAATGATGTTTTTGACACTTATTGGTTGTAGTTCGTCTACACCTCAGACACACGATGTCATTTTTCAAGATTCAATCCGTATTGATTTGGGGGATGAGGATGTAAATACAGCAGAGTATGTAAAGCGTATTGATTCATACCCAATATCCGGCTCATCTATTGACGGAAACAAGATACATGTAAGTAACATTACAATGGTCTGTCCATCGTTAAAAAAAGGGGATCTGGATAAACTAGGCAAGCAGAAATTGATCTATACGATTGGCGATGAAAAATACACAGTAGAAGCAAACATTGTTGATAGTGTCAAACCTGTGATCAAGGTCAAGGACGATAGCTTGACTTTTGAAGTAGGCAAAATGAAAGGTATCAACAACTATTATTCTGTGTCGGACAATTATGATGCTTCCAAGGATATAAAGGTAAAAGTCAAAAACATTGATAAATTAAATAAAAATAAGACAGGGACTTATAAGTTAGTAATCAAAGCTTGGGACACATCAGGAAACACAGCATCCAAAAAATTAACAGTTATTATTAAAGACACTAAAAAAGAACAGGAAGAAAAACAAAAAGAAGAGGAAAGAAAAAAAGAAGAAGAAAAGAAAAAAGCAGAGGAAGAAGAAAAACTAAGAGAAGCGGAAAGACAACAACAGCAGAGTGTTCAGCAGTCTCAAGCAACTTCTACAAACGACAATGTATCAAGCTACCCTGCAACATCTAATTCTTCAAGTCAGACTCAACAGCCAAGTAGCAGTACACCTGTTACAAGGGATTATTTGTTTTCACAGGGGTATGATATGTCATCAGCGCCTAGTGCCTGTCAATCCGCATTATTGGCATCTGGACGTTCAGGGTCATGTACACCATTACAGGATAGCAATGGCATCTATCTTGGAATGCGACTTGTTTTAAATTAAAAGGAGGATATACTTATGAATCTTGCAATTACTATTTTTGACATTGCCATGTTGACACTTGTTTCTTTGGTTTTCTTAAAAAAGCCATTGGAAGATAAAGAAATTGAAGGTGGTAAGTCTGTATTGGCACGTATTGTTATTGGTATTGTGGCAGGTCTAGTAATCAGCTTTATTATGAGTTTTTAGGAGGTAATTTTATGGGAGCTTGGAGCCAATTATTTAATGTTTTTGATCCTGCATTGTCATCTTTACAGACATTTTTGCAGGCGGTCGCAGTGTTAGGAGCAGGATGTTTCGCTGCATACTACAAAATTCGTGAGATGTTTGCCGGTCCACAAGAGGATCAGATGTATTCGCAAAAAACGAAAGCTGTATTTTTAGGTTTGATTTTTGTGTTTATTATTCCGATTTTAATCAATATCTTTAAAACATTATTTATGAAAAGCTAATTTTAAGAGAGTTGCGGTTTTTCGCTACTCTCTTTTTAAGATTTATAGGACAAATTCTTCTATTGTTCTATAAATCTTAAATTAAGGCAATGTGCCTTAATTTTTGAGGTGCATATAATATAAGGAGGAAAAAATATGCCGGTAATGGAAGAAAATAAGTTTGAAACTGCTAAAGTTGCACTTGAAAAGAAATTTGAGTTTGATTCAATTGTAAAGAAAATCGAGGAACTTGGATGGGACAAAGATAATAATATTATCATTACTTATTATCAGAATATCATTGGTTCTCTGGATACCACTGAAAAGGTATGTGGTTTCATGGATTGGTTTGATAAGGAAAAAAATGGGGTCGATGTTACTAATTTTAATGTTTCAACAGTATCTTCACTTTTAAAGAAGTATAGAATTTGGGTTGTTGATAGTGGCAGAGCCGAATGTGTTGAGACGATGGTAGACGAACAAGATACATCAAATGATTTGTACAATGATACATCGGATGAACATGAAACAAATGCTTGTTGTGTAGATAACAGTCAGGTTATAGAGTCTTTAGATAATTTGACACGGGTGGTATACGATACACATAAAACCGTGAACGACATCAACGAAAATGATGTAACATTGAAAACATATGAAGCTATAGGATCAATGGAAAAATTACTAAGGAATCAGATGAAGCAGAAAACGATGAAAAAAGCATCTTTTGAACAAGTAGAAGGTTTATCTAAGGATGTAAAGGGATTAATAAATAGATCTGAATCCATGCAGACAGTCGTTGAAAGAATTGATGGAGCCTTGCCTAAGACTGTAGAAAAAATGTACACATCTTTAGATATTACAAAGGCTATTCTTTTAGGCATCGGAGGTTGTCTTGGAGGTTTTTTCATAATAGCTTTTGGAATCAAAGTTATTAAATTGATATTCTAAGAAAGGATGATTATATGATACATAATGTAATGTTTGCTTCAGCAACATTTCCAAACAACCACTACCTCTTTAATGGATTGATTGAAGGTGTCAAAAATAATGTCGTTCGTGGTGCACAGGATCTGTTACAATCATTCTTTTGGGATATACTAAGTGGTCTTTTAGGCATGGTCAATTCGCTTTTGAACTCGATAGTAAATGGTGTTATTGGCCTTGATTTATTTTCAAATAACGAGTTTCTTTCGACCGCTTTTAAATGCTCTTTAGCTTTGATGTTTCTAGCAATTCCTGCAAAGATCATGTGGGAGATTATATCGGCAATGATACGTGATGATGATGCAGGGATGGATATACATAAGAAATTAGGCAGTACAGCTTTAGGTATAGCCATTGCGTGTTCATTAACAGTTGGAATCACTCAAATTATCAATCCTGTTATGAAAGATGCATCGCAAGCAATTTTAAATGTGAATCTAACTAATGAGATACAGTCAAGTACTGCAACATCACAATTGGGTGATTCACTGATTGAATCTGTATTGATTTCATTTGGCGGTTTACCTAAAGATGGTGATTACGGAGCTTCTAAATTTGTGAAACAGTACAATAAAAATGAATTAAAGATTACAAAACGTGATGGTGATAACTATGTATGGGATTTTAGTATCTTCATGTCCATAGTCGGAATGTGTGTATACGTAGTTATGCTATTTATAATATGTATACAAATAGCTACACGAGTCATTTCCATAGGCTTTTATTATGTTATAGGACCTCTCGCCTGCACGAGTATGACAAATTATCAAAATCCACAGGCTTTTAATGTCTGGAAAGCAACAATAATTGGCGCATGGACACAAAATCTTACCCAAATTTTTCTTTTATCTTTGTTTGTTGGACTGCTTGAATCTATATCTTCAGCAACTTCAACTATGCCGGTAGCAGCCGTGGCACTTTACTTTGGTGCTTTTTCGCTTATTATGACCGCTCCAAGTTTTGTACAAGCTATGATTGGTGGATATGCGTCAGGAATTCTAGATACTTTAAATCAATTCAGAGGTGGACTTGGTATGGCTAAAAGTCTGGTAACAGGTGCTGTCGGTTCTGTGATTGGTCGTAACAACCCACATACAGGGCACTTGGAAGGTGGAGCACGTGGCAAGATTTTAGGCGATGTCAACGGTCAAGGAAGCCGAGTTGGTGGAGCACGTGGAGCTATTTTTGGCAATCCAGACAGCAATGGTAATCGTAATGGTGGTATCAAAGGTGCTACATTAGGTAATTCCATGAATATGGGTGGTGTTACGGGTAGACAAGGTGGTATCCGTGGTGCTATTTTTGGCAACGATCAGCTGGCTTCTGGTGTTGGTGGTACTATTGAACGTACAAGAGCAGGTGGTATGGCAAACATTGGCGGTAAGAAGAGAACGGATTCTTTCAACTCCGCAGGTCAAAAAACAGGCTCAATGCAGAAAAGACGATTATCGGCTTTCAGAGGCTCAGATTCTACAGCGTTTAACCCAGAAACAGGTGCTCAGATGGGTGATCCAGTACATCAAAGAGGACCAGTGCCTATGTTTTTAAGTGATTTAGGAAATCGTTTCTCTGGTGGTGGCGATGGTGGCCAGTCTGGTGATGGTGGTGGAAGTGTTGCATCCACACCAAATTATACGTCTTTTAATGCAGGTGGTGGCAGTTCTTCTGGCGGAGGTAGTACAGGTGGTACATTTGGAGGTTCTGGTGGTTCTTCTGGCGGAGGTTCAGTCAGTGCTTATGGAGGTGGCAGTACAGGTGGTGCTCATACTTTCCAGATGCACAGCAGTGCATCAACACGAAATAGTCTAGGCGGAGCACAATCTTCAGGCCCAAAGCCACAGCTACAAGGTCAAAACCCTTCATCAAGTACAAAGCCAGCCGTTAGATCATCAGGTACAAATGGGAATACTAAACCCCACAGTCAAATTCAACAGCCAAATACATCAGGTCCCCACACCTTTAAAATGAAAAGCAGCGGAGAGATTCGTAATTCTTTAGGAAATAGAGGTAATAGTGGAGGTAAAAAATAATGGGATATAACAAAACAACAATTATCGTTGATAAAGAATCTGTAAAACCAATTCTAATTTGGAAATTTTCAGGAATGGATTGCCTATATATGGCGGTTGGATATTTGGTAGTATATTATCCAGTTAAGTATTTTTTTAATGACTTGATTGGTTTAGTTATGGGAGCAGCTATGTTCGTGCTCGTTGGTGTTCTGTTAGTTGAAATGCCAAACCATTTATCTATTATTCAACATATACAGATGTGGTATAACTATCATTATAAGCAACCAAAAGAATACTTTTACATTCCAAAGGAACGAACACATGGTACAGTTAAAACGAATTTTGATGAAGATTCAAAGGAATGGATTGAATATCAGAATATGATTCAGGAAAACAGATTATCGAATGACAATTAAGGCAATTTGCCTTAATTTATCTGAAATATCGAATGACTACTAGTAAGTCATTCTTTTTTTATTTAAAGGAGTAACTCAATGTTCAATAAAAAGAAAAATAAAGAAACAGATCCAGTTAAAGAAAAACAGAAAATTGTAAACGAAAGTATTAAAAATGCCAAGAAGGAGAAAAAAAAGACAAAGAAAAAACAGCCGAAGATTGATAGATTTGATATTAAAGAGGCGATTCCTTTTACATATGATGAAGAAAAGAATATGTTTAAGGATCTTGATGGAAACTATATCATGATGGTTCGTACAGCCGGAACAAATATTTTCGGATTCAAGGATAACGACCAATACGCATTTATACGTGCGTTTTCAAGGATCTTCAACAATTCGATTGGTGCAGGGCAGATCTATTCCTATATGATTGGAGCAGATGTAGATGGTTATGTAGCTGATTTTCAATATTTTAAAGATAATTTAAATTTATCCAATACACAGGAACGAATTCGTTATGAAATTTTGGATGAGGCTCAACGCAGATTGAAATACACAGCGTTGACCAAAGAACTTGTTGATCGCTGCTTTGTATTTATTCTAAAAGGAGCTGATGTCTTTCAATTAGAACAGCGATGCCAGGAGATTGTTGCAACACTAGGTTCTTATCAGAAAACAAATATATTAGATTTTATGGACACATTTCTTGTGATCTATAATTTTTATCATCCTCAGGCATCTAAGTTATTTACTGAAATGGCAAAAGAAGCTGATGATATCATGGATTATTTATATCCAACACGCATTGGTATGGTGGATGTTGGTTTTAGGCAATGTGTTGAACTTGACAGGGTATTCTGTAGAACAAAATACATCCATGTCTATAGAAAAGAACCGGCGTTTGCGCTGATGAGTTATTTGGCTACAGCGGGTGATATTGATTTTTCCATGCATTTCAAGCCAGCAGAAAGTGGTGCTTTAACCAAAAGTCTTGACAAAGAAATTCATAATATCGAACGCAATATGCAAAAAGCGAAAGATGCATCTACTCAGTCAAAATTGATGAAACAGTTTGATAAAACTCAGACGATGGTCGAAAAAATGGTGGCCGAAGGAGATACACCATTTGACTTTACTGTATTCTTGCGTATCAAAGGCGATAGTGTACAGCAGGTCAATGAAATTTCTAAAGATTTAGATGATTCATTTGCTTCGATGGGAATTCAATTCTCAGAAGGTGTTTTTGAACCTTTGAAATTATTTAACTGTACCGCTCCAATTTTGTATGATTATGAATTAAAAGACAGATTTTACAAAACAACGACAACTGCAACACTAGGGTGGATGTATCCATTTGTATTTGAAGCATTATACGATTCTACACAGTATTCTCAGGATGTTCATTATCCACCTGTGTATATTGGCAATACGATCCAGACGAATGGTGTTGTTTTCTATGACAACTTTACGAAGAAAGACGATCGTTCCAACTATAACGAATTTGTTGTTGGGAATTCAGGAATGGGTAAAACATTCTTTCTAATGTGGCTGATCTACAATCGTTGTGGTCTTGGTTACAAGCAATATATTTTAGACGTAGAAGGTAAGGAATTGAATAAGCTGACATACGAATTAGGTGGTGCAAATATTGACTGTTCCAATGGAGAAAAAGGTCGTATCAATCCATTACAGATACGTTTCAACGTACCTGACAGCGACACAGGGGATGGTAAAGTGCCATTAGATCAGATTTATCCACTAGAACAGCATATACGTTTCTTGAGATCATTTTTAAATGCATATAAAGGTGATTCTGATGAAATCGGTATTCTTCATACCAATTTGATTGAACGTGCTCTAACACACGTTTACGGGATTATTAATATAGATTTTAAAACTACAGCACAATATATTCTGGATAATTTCAAAAGTGAAGATTATCCAATCTTTTCGGATGTCTATGATACGATTCAGGCATGGCTGAAAGAGATTGAAAAGCAACCTCACCCTGATCGAGCTGAAATCGAACGTCATAAAGTTTGCTTAGCTTTCTTGGAACCAATTGCCTATGGTGCCGATGCTAACCTTTTCAACGGTCATACAAACGTCGATTTATCGGCAAATGTTATCAACTTTAATTTAAGTGCATTGCAGGACAACACAGGCTCACGAGTGCTTGCAACGCAGTATTACAATGTCTTGTCATATATCTGGACAGATATCATCTCTGACCCATTCAACCGCAGAAAACAGCTTTATGCGGATGAATTCTCAGTTATTATGGATCCTCGTTATCTTGACATCATGATGTATTTCCAGACAGTCATTAAACGTGTTCGTAAGTATATGGCAGGTTTAACTCCCGCAACTCAGCAGATTAGTGACGTTTTAAAAGATTCGGTAAAAGAGCAGGGTGAAGCCATCATTGAAAACTCAGTTTACCAATTCTATTTTGGATTAGGTGCAGAAGGTATTGAATATTTCAAAAAAACACATTTGATTCCAGAATCAGAACAGGAGTTCGTGCAGTTTGCCAATATTGGTGAATGCTATGCGAAGATTGGAACAAGTACAGCCATGCGAGTACGAATCCAGATTGGTGATGAAGCCTTTGCTAAATTCACACGAATGAAAGATGATAGAAAATAATGGGTAATTTAAAAAAATATACAAAACTTATAAGAAAAGCTTGGATTGGAATTGCAATTGGTGTGTCTGTTTCGATCATGCTGCTTCCTCCTATACTGTTATCACAAATGATAATGATGGACCAGGAAGATAAGTGTTCATCTGAAGCAACAGGAAGTATTGATGTATCCTCCGATGGTTCTGTAGAAGAAAATAAAAAAGCTATATGGAATTATTTAAAAGCTTCTGGATATTCCGATGAAGCAACAGCAGGTCTTATGGGGAATATGTATGCGGAAAGTGGATTCAAACCTGATGTTTCTGAAATTGGTGGTGCAGGGTATGGCTTAGTACAATGGACAACACAAGGCTATAAAACAGCCTTGAAAAATTATGCTGCACAGCAAGGAAAGGATACCAGTGATTTAAAATTACAGCTTGATTTTCTTTGCATTCAGCAGTTGCCAACTTTCAGATGGTCGGTAAGAGGAATCACTTATTTTAAAGATACAGAAGAATTGAAAAAAAGTAACAGTGTTACAAAAGTTACGGAAGCATTCATGAATTGTTTTGAACGTTGTAACACTTCTTATGTTTCATGTACTGTAGAACGAAGATCACAGTACAGTATGAAGGTCTACAACCAGTTTAGAGGTCAGAGTGCGGATGCGGACTCTGCTTCAACAGGCATCAGTGGCCGAATTATATGGGTAGGGGATTCACGGACTGTAGGTATGCAAAGTGCAATCACTGAAGGAAAGAACAAGTGGATATGTTCTGTAGGAAAAGGATATAACTGGTTTGTGAATACAGCTATAAACACTGTGAACAAATCATTGAAAGATACAGATACAATTGTTGTGAATTTAGGTGTTAATGATATAGGCAATTACGAGAAATATACAAATAAATTAAATGCATTGATAGATTCTGACTGGAAGAAAGCTAAAAGTGTTGTAGTCATATCAGTCAATCCTGTGGATGAAGCAAAATGTGCAGGTAACTATGCAATAAAGAACAATCAGATTGAAAAATTTAATGCATATCTAAAGAAGAATCTAAGAAGAAAAATTGTTTATGTAGATACATATACATCCCTGTTAGGAAATATACAAACAGATGATGGATTACATTATTCTGCTTCAACTTATAAATCAATTTACGATAAGATACGTGACACAAATACACGATCAAGTACAGATTCAGTATGCGAATCTGAAGGGTCTGGTGGAATACTTACTGCTGAAGGTGTAATGGTTGATTTTAATTCTAAATATTATACTTACAGTGCAGACATTACAAAAGGAAATCCAAATGTATGTGCAGTAAATAAGGCGGGTGCTTGGTATCCATATGGCTCTGACTGTACGACTTTATCCGTTACTGGTAGGTTCAATAAGATGATTTGTTCTTCCTATGCAGCAGGAAGATACTGGGATGTGAATTATCATGATTCTCCATATCCATTGCCAACAAACTGGGATCAGAAGTTAACGATAGATCACGTTTCTCCTGGAACAGGTAAATATTCAAGGGATATCAATAATCCAATTCCAAAGTCGATAATTTCAATAACATCAGGAAATGGAAGGGTAATGCATTTAGGTTTTATAGAAGGTGTCGATGTGGATGGCTCCATTGTCATTTCAGAATGCAATGTAACTTCCAACGAATCAAAGTATGGCTTTAGATGTAGGAAATGGAAAAGTGTAAAAGAATATATGACGAATACGCTTGGACCAGGTACAACTTTAAATGGTTTTTATGGAAAGTAGATGATAACAAATGTTGAAAAAGATTTTATTAGCGGTGATTGTAACAATAATTGTGTGCTTTGGAGGGTATGACATATATACCCGAATCCAAAAAAGCCATGAACCTAAACTTGTTTTTGTGGATGAGTCTTTGAGAATCGTATCGGATGAAAATGTAAATCCATTTCACTATGTTTTGAAAGCAACCGATTACAAAGGTAAGGATATAAATGACAAGGAACATCTTACATATACTTTGAAATCTATCGGAAAAAAGAAGATGAAAATCACATATAAACTAGATGATTTTAAAGGTCATTCTGTAAAAAAAGAACTTGAATTAAAAAAAGTGAAAATCAAAAAGTATGTTCCAGAAGGTGAACAAAAAGGGACATTGAATGATAGTGATAAAAAGTTGAATAAGGTGTTTTTGTTTGCTGATTACGATGGAATTGCAATACGTGCAATGGCAGAGGCAGACAACTATGGTTATGAGAGTTCGCAGAATTATATAGTCAAAGAAGTGCTTGATGATAGTGATAAATTAATAGGATATGAGTGTGTATTTTTAAATTGATGAAAGGAGAATGAGGATGCATGATCAATACAAAGGAAGATTCGAAAAAGAATTCTGGCTACATAAAATATACATATTGATTGTAAATATCAATGAGATTTCCAATTCCAATATAGATTTGGAAAATGAAATGAACGTCTATAGATCGAAGGATGAAGATTACTGCATCGTCACTTATCTTTATTATAAAAATCTGTACTGTAAATGTTTGAAAAAAGCAATGAGCAGACAAAATGTTCAATGAGGAGGTGATATTTATGGGAAACAAAAGCAATATAGAATTAGATAATGCGTTGGCTTCTTCTTTAAAATATGCTAGGAATCGAAAACAATATTCACAAGACGAAATTGCAAAACGTGTAGGAATTTCAAGACCAAAATACCAACGAATAGAAAGCTGTATGACAAATTCTGTAGATGATGATTTGCTAAGAAAATTAGCCGATATTTTGGAGATTGATTATACTTCTCTTGTGAATGATAGAATGATGTATAAAACTACATTTAATATAACAAAAGAAATGAGGTTGGATTTACTTCATTTAAAAAACACAAAAGGATTCAGTACAATTTCAGAGACAATTCAATATTGTATTGAATATACTTTGAATGAAAATTCAAAATCAAATGTATCTATTGAGATCATGAATGATGTGCGTGAAGCAATCTTAAATACGTACATTCAGGAACTTGAAAAGCTACATCATTCGCATGAGATAGATGAACTGATATTAAAATATCTTGATGATAAATATGGAACGAATTCGAATGAATTACGTACCGATATAGAACATTATTTAACATCAATAAAACACTCGAACAAGTACTGATATAGGAGGTGATTCAGTTGAAAGTTGTAATGTATTGTGACAAATATCTTTATAGAAAACTCAACATGGCTTTTCCAAAATACAGTGAGAATGACGCAGTAATTGGAAGTTTATTTTCGGAAGATGAGTTTGATAATTTCCATATTTTGGATAAAGACTTTATCAATCTTTCATTAAATCCGGTGGATGGAATCAAAGATATTTATTTACTTTTAATTCAGAAATCATGGTACAGTGATCCTGCATGTATTAATATATGCAAATATGCAAAACTACTTCATCCAGAAACTCATATTATATTTTATATGGATGTACCGTATGCTTCACATCTTTATTTCTGTGACAGGATTGTAAAGGATAATTTAGGCTTCTTAGCCTTTGATACAGATGAATTAAAAACCATTCTAATGAATGGTTTTAATGTATCACAGGATGATTATGTTTTACCAAAATTATCCAAATCAAAAATTAAAAAACTAGAAAAGCAGTACATGAACAGTTAACTGCTCAGATTGTTTTTCTTTTTCATGTTGGTACAATATTGTACCTTTTTATTTTTTTAAAACAAGGATTAACACAGATTTTAAGTACCTTAATTTCTGCGTGCCCAAACAATTCCTGACATTCATTTTTCGTAATTTAATGTACTCGAAAATTAAATATCTTCCTTGTTTGTCATCCTTGTTTAATCTTCTTAATCTGTGCTCAAGTGGTTCAAACGGAGCACTTTTTTATTGGAGTTTTATCCGCTTTTTTGAGTGAGCAAAACACGCTTCTAAAACTCATCAGGATAAGCACTGCATATTTCGTGAGCAATTAAGGGCCTTGCAAACAGCGTTTGCAAGCTATTTATGCCTTCATCCTGCATTTTCTTCTTTAGAATATTTTTGAGCAATGTTCAAAAATTGCTCATTCCATTTTCTTTAAAAAGTGGTTCCTGAAGGCTTTTTATGCCTTCAAGGTCCTTTTTTCAAAAAGTGAGCAAAATGCTCACTTTTCTTTATCGAAAGTGTCACTTCAAGGTATAAATAGCCTTGTGCTCACACTTTTTCTTTGATTTCTTTAGAAAGGAGACTGATTCCATGTCAAAAAACAAAAGTCAAAGTACAATCACGACAACTTCAACGAGTCTTTATTTGTCTTTGATATGTCTTTTTCCAATCATGTTTTTGATCTCTTATCTGATCTTCTACATGATTGATACTATGCTTTTAAATCTCGATGTTTCTTTTATAGATTCTATTTTGAATCATAAAAAGGATGGTGCAATAACAGGTATTTGCATATGGGCGTTATGTTTTTATTATGTAGCTTTTGGTTTGAAAACAAATCGTCCTCAGCAGTCTAACGTGATTGCAACTGCACGTTGGAGAACATTGAAAGAACAAAAAAATTATTTTGGTGAAGCACCAATTAATACATCTGAACATCTAGATGTTGGTGGTGCTCCTGTGAATATGATTTCAGATAAAACTTTATTATATGAAACAGATTCATTTCATGATTACTGCGTTGGTACTACCGGATCTGGTAAATCTAGAAAGATAGTTCGACAGTTAGTCATGCTAGCAAGCATGGCAGGTGAAAGTATGATTTTCCATGATCCAAAAAAAGAAATGTATAACGATTTTCATTTATACCTTTCAAAGAAAGGCTATAAGGTACATGTGATTGATTTCCGTAACCCTGAGTATTCAGATCATTGGAATCCATTGGATGATATTACGGACTGGGCTGTTAAAGATCCAGATGAAGCAGATGAATATGCTCAGGATCAGGTTGAATCTATTGTAGATGGAAATTCAAAGTCAGAACCAATATGGATTGATGGACAAAAAGCATTGATTATTTCTTCGTTATTAGAAGTAGCTTCTGCCCCTATAGCACGTGCTAAAAAAAATTACTATTCACTGGTACAGATGATATCTCTACTTGGTAAGACAAAAAAGATTGACGGAGAAGAAAAGATGGTACTATCCGCATATATGGAATCATTGGATGAAACATCTGTATCTCGATTAAGTTTTGCTACAATTGCGACTGCACCAAACAAGACAAGAGGTTCGTTTATTACTTCATCCCTTGCTTCTATTCGACCATTTACTAGTCGAAAATTGATGAAGGTGATGAGTAAATCAGATTTTAATTTCCGAAGTTTTAAGGATGGTAAACATGCATTGTTTATTGTGGATCCGGACGAAAAGAAAAGATATAATCCGATAACAGCTATGATGATTGAAAGTGCATATAAAACACTTGTTTATGAAGCAAACCAACGTGATGACTGTAAATTGGAAAAGCGTGTTCATTTTATTTTGGACGAGTTTGGAAACATGGCTAAGATTCCAAACTTTGACGGAAAAATGACTGTAGCACGTTCACGAAATATTCTGTTCCATTTATATTTACAGGATTATGAACAGATGAATGAAAAGTATGGAGATCACATTGCACACATCATTCGTTCAAACTGTAACTTGTGGTATTTTATTTCAAGTGCTGACCATGATGTTTGCAAATCGATCTCTGATAATATAGGCGAAGAAGATATTATGGTTGAATCATATAGTAATAATTTTAATAACAATGTAACTTCTACTGGTGGTGGTGTGAATATTGGACACCAGAAAAAACCTTTGATAACTCCGGACGAACTTCAAAATATGGATGTTAGCGATGGACATGGAATTATTGTATATCGTTCCAAACTAGGACCATGTAAAGTGTATTTACCTGACTGTTCTCAATATTCCTGGTATAAGGAAATGGAAAATGAAATTGTACGTGTACGTAAAGATGGGTTTGAGTTAGAGTATGCAATCCCACGCTATATAGTATTGTCACAAACAATTTTGGCGAGTGCAGGAATCAGGTTGCGATTGGATGAATCATCTCGTGTTGCACCAAGAGGAGCCGGAAAAGAAGAATCATTACAATCAAAAAATATGTACTGGTACTGGTCTACACGTGATGATTTAGAAGAATCCGTTTTTTCCCATGTTATTGATTATTTAAAGAAGATAGATTTGTTAGAATCTAAAGTTTCGGTTCAAACATTGATTCGGAATTATATGAAATCAGATGAATTTATTGAATGGTTACATTCCGTTGATTTGGATGATTCGGAGCAAGATTTAGAGGAAGTGAAGAAAAAAATGGATGAGGTTGAGGTTACAGATGATGATAATGCTTTTTCGGATGTATGGAGTTAAACGATGGCAGATATAATCGTCAAATACAGGTTCCAGCATACACAGTACTCAAACAAAAATCTTAATGCGGTAGAAAAAAATAACACAGTAAATACAGCTGATGCTTTTGAATACTGTGATCGTGATGAAGCCTGCGATAAGACGTTAGTAACAACTGAAAAAGCATTCAATTATGCGGATTACCGATTAGGAAGTGCGGGCAGTATAACAAACGGTGGTAAGCCTATTGACGCATTACGTATGCAGTTGATATGCGACCAGTACAAACCTCCTGTGTTGTATGGAATGATAATTTCTTTTAATCATGATTTTGCGGTGAAAAATCAAATTGTTGATAAAAGAAACATGGATAAACTGATTGCAAAATCTATGAATTCAATTTTAAAGAAGATGAACCTAGATCCAGATAATGTTATTTGGACATCTTCATATCATACAAATACGGACAATCCGCATTGTCACATTAATTTTTACGAAAAGAAACAAACAAAGCGAAAACAGACTCTATCTAAACATCAGATAGATCACCTTAGATCGTCTATTGCAAGTGAAATGGAAATCAATACACTACTGTATGTGAAACGTGATGAAGCTATGAATCATTTAATGGATTCATTATCTGAAATAGGATTCAGTAAAAATATGCTGCATGGCTATGAAAATATGATACAAAGGTCAAATAGTTCTCAGAAAGGCCTGGAACATATTTATAAAAAGCTGATTGCATTAAACAATGTACTTCCAGAAAAGGGAAGCATGAAATACAACTCAAAAAATATCCGTCCATTTCATAACCAGATTCGTGACATAATTAAGGATATCTATAAACTGGACGAAATCAAACCATTTGTGGACGAATATCGTAATATTTTAGAAGAAACACAGGAAATGCAGAAGGAACTTTATGGTACGGGTAATGATGAGTACGAAGATGAGGATGGCGGTATTGTACATGGCCAAGGCAATGATGAAAAAAGGCAGGACGAGTATTATCGTAGAAAGATGTATGAGCTTGAAACACGTTTAGGAAATATGATTTTACAAACGATTGTTAATGGCAGAAAAGATGTTGATAGCATTGAAAAAGATAAAAAGAAACTACATGAGTTAGAAAACAGAAAAACAAATTTAGATTGGGAAATCAATTCTAAAAAGTATTCCAATGAATACGCAGTGAACAAAGTCCATGATGAAAAATCAAAAAAGAGCATGAAACGAAATTCTCGAAAAAAGATTACAAAATCTGTTTTTCAGAGAAGATCGAACATGATATGTCATGCGATTGTAAATGATATGAGCAATGCTATACAGACAGCTTATTATGCAAATCTTGACATCAAGCAAAAAGTCCAGGAGGCTACACGCAATGCACAAAGAGAAGCCTATGCAAGAGAAATGTACTAAATAAAAGGAGATATAAAATATGGCTAGAAAATCAACAATTGAAAAATTAAAAACAAGAATCAATGTCTTAGAAAAAGACAGACAAAGAAAGGTAGATGAACAGATTGAATTGATTTTAAAAACGGACCCAGATATTTTACAAATCAATTCACAGATTGACGATCTGAAAAAGATGGTTAAAACTTCAGAAGAATTGGAACGTAAAAAAGAAGAGCTTGAAAAACAAATGTTAGATTTATTGGATTAGAGGGAGATTGCTGGTGTGGATGTAAATTCGATACGAGATGTCGATATGCTTAATGATATAGGATAGATTGTTTATTGCCTGTCATTTTGCACAAATTTCTAGCATTTTTGTGTATGATGTATGCTAGAATATAGATGTATTAAATAAGGTCGATTCACGGACCTTGGCTTTTAAAGCCGAAAGTGCAGATGAACTAGAATCATACTTTCTTCATTCGTGGAGTGGTTAAAATTCTTCAGTAGTCTGTAATGCCATTGTTTGTAGGTGCAGTACAGCACAGTTTCATATGGTAGTGAAGGCAGAGAGAGTATTATTGTTGTATTCAGATGGTAGTGAGGAATTGTATTTTATCAATAATATTATTGATTCTCTATTTACTCGTTTTTTTTGAGAGACAGTTTAAAACAAATGTGCAGGGATTTATTTTTATGAATCTCTATTGGCCAATTGGTAATTGCCGTTATCAGTTGGCTTTTTTGTTTAGTTTATTTATATGGCAGCCGAGTCATTTCGCACATTTTTCTAGCATTTTTCAAATATATAAATGGTAAAATGGTGCTAGATATAAATTGAATTAGAGATTATGTAAAGGAGTTGAATGGAAATGGATTCAAACGATTTTAAAGAATTACAGATTGATAGGCCTAGAGAGTTAAAGGATAAGTTCTTATCTTCTATGAAAGTATTATCTTCTGATTACGAAAAAAGGGAATATGAACTTATGAATGTAGAATTTGCTGAAGAAATTTTGAATAAATTCACCTTGAGTGAGATTGAAAAAGCGATATTTGCAGATGTGGAATTAGAAAAAAAGAATAAACAAAACGAGAATGGTTTCTTAATAGCACTATACGCTTTGAGAAGTGCAAATGGAGATAAGATAAAAGCGGTGTCGTGTTTAAAGAAGTTAAAGGACACTGTGATTGCATATTATGATTATAAAATCAATGTTGAAAAAATACGTACAAAAGCTTTGAGTGAACTATGCAATGATTTAATTAATTTTTAAGGCAGTTTGCCTTAATTTTAAATAAGGTCGTTTCACGGACCTTGGCTTTTAAAGCCGAAAGTGCAGATGAACTAGAATCATACTTTCTTCATTCGTGAAGTGGTTAAAATTCTTCAGTAATCTGTAATGCCATGCGTAGTGAAGGTTCGAAGAAAATATTGATTCAATATTGAAAGTTGCGGTTCAGCAAAATTTCACATGGTAGTGAAGGGTGCCTCCATATATCTTTCATATATTTTATGTTGTACACCAGCACGTTATCGTATGTGAAGGATTGATCAGTCATTAGGTATTTAGATAATTACATTATAAAAGCTAAATTCAACAATTAATTGAAATCACGCTTTTATATAGTATATATGATGAAATAGAAAGGAACCTTTGGTTATGAGTGATGTAAAAGGACGATACATACTTACGTTGCCCTTGAAAACGGAAGTATACCAAGAACACATTTTAGAAAAACGTTTTAGGCTAGGAGAACACCTCTATAATAATTTCTTGAACTTTGAAAAAAAGAAGTTTTATGAAATGACGAAACGTAAAGATTATAGAGATGCTCAAAACCTTATAAAAGAGTTGACAATTCAAATCAATTCATTGGATAAATTTAAGGAATCAAAGCAATTGATTCAGGAATTAAGGAAGCAGAGAAAAGAACAATATGACATCATTTATAACATCAAAAAGATGTTTGATTGGTCTGAATTTGGCTTTATCAATGATATGAAAAAGTATCGCAAGTATTATAAAGCAAATTTAAACTCTACAATTTGTGATAATCTATCAGGAAGGTGTTTCAAGGCATTTGAAAAGATGGAATCCGAACTTATAAAAGATCAATATCGAAATGATGAGGATAAAGTAAATCCTTGTGTGCATTATAAAAGAAAGGATTCTTTAAGATGTCTTACAGCAAAAAAGAACTCGACTGGAATTCGATTCAGTCTTGATGAAGGAAACAGAATCGGTACAGTGAAATGGCAAGGTCTTGTGTTTTCGATTGATTTATCTAAATGTACATTGTATGAATGGCAGGCATTACAATCGGATATTTGCTACTGTGCAGTAAAACGTGAAAAGATCAAAGGAATATGGAAATATTATATCCAGATCACTTTGAAAGGGCATGTACCTGATAAATTCGATAAACAGACAGGTGAATTGAAAAGACAGCTAGGAAAAGGCAATGTCGGCTTGTACTTTACAAGTACCAGTCTTACGGTTTCAACAGAAAATGGTGTTAAAACATATCCTTTGGAAATTAAAAATCATGAGGATGAGAAAACTGAATTATTGCAGAAGATGGATGCATCCAGACGTGCTACAAATCCAGACAACTACAATGAAGATGGAACCAGCAAAGAAAAAAGTGAAATCAAAGGATGGCATTTTTCAAAAGCTTATAAAAAATATCGTGCTGAACTTTACGAAATTTACCGCAAGGAATGCGAGGAAAAGAAATTGTTGCAGGAAATCCTTGCAAATGAAGTCATTGCATCTGGTGATGTGTTTAATTGTAATAAAATGGACTTTAAATTTCTTCAAAGAAATTTGGGCAAAAAAATTCAGTCTGCTAGTCCAGCTATGTTAAAAACGACAATAGAAAGAAAGCTTTCGTATCACGATGTTTCTATCAATGAAATCAGCTATTCGAAATTAAACCCTATTTTTGAAGAAAAAAACGTAAGTAAAAAGGATTTAGAAGAAGTGGCTGCACTCATTCGTCAGTTTTAGTTAATACAAATTAAGGCAGTTTGCCTTAATTCATATATAAGGTCGATTCACGGACCTTGGCTTTTAAAGTCGAAAGTACAGATGAATTGGAATCACATCTTTGTCATTCGTGGCTAGGTTAACGTTCTGTAGTAGTCTGTAATGCCATTTGAGGTTGCAGTACAGCACATTTCATATGGTAGTGAAGGTATATTTAACAGTACCAATTAATACTGTTAGGTGTAGTACAGCACACTTTCACATGGTAGTGAAAGTAAGTATGCATTTGCGCCATCGTTAATGGTGCGGTGAATAAAATAGTATAAACAAAGATTTAAAAGCCAGTGTCGGCTTTTTTTTAGAATGGAGATAAATATATGTTTTTAACAGAAAAAGAATTAAAGGATGCTTTCTGGAAAAGTTATAACAATAAAGGAAGAGCTGTGAAATGGCAGTTTGAGTGTCCAGTACGGGATGGCTGCACAGATTTAATGACATTGGAAAAATATCAGGAAAACTGGCAAATCAATGCATTTGAATTTAAATTGACGGATATAAAAAAAGTACTTTTACAGGCAGAAGGGAATTTACCTTACTGCAATAAAAGTTGGATTGTTATTCCAGAAGAGAAGAAAGATGTCATTTTAAATCGCTATATGAATTATTTGAATGAAAAAAAACACATTGGAGTTATTGGAGTTCAGGCAGGTGGACGATACACAATTATTTTTCAGCCAAAGTTTAAACAGGATATGACTTTTTCTCAAAAGATTTTGAATATGTGCATGGCGGAGGTTTAGCTCATGAAGGTTATTATTGCAGAAAAACCAAGTTTGGGAAGAACGATAGCTACTGCGATTAGCAAAAGCCAGAACATAAATGCTTTGAACAACAAAGGCTATATCACTGTTGGAGATTATATTGTGACCTATGCGTACGGACATTTGCTGACATTGCAGGATATGGATAATTATTTTGGTAAAAAAATCAAATGGAATGAGAATTTACCATTCTATCCTAATCCTTTTAAATTCCAATTGAAAAAGGATAAAGGTGTCAAAGAACAGTTTAATTTAATTCGTGCTCTGATTAATGATAATAAAACGGATGAAATCATTTGTGCAGGAGATGCAGATCGGGAAGGTGAGGTTATTGTACGTTTGATTTTACGTTTTGGGTTAAAGGATAGATCCAAACACATCACTCGACTTTGGCTGCCAGATCAAACAGATAAAACGATAGTAACACAGCTTAACCAACGAAAGGCTGATTCAGAATACAACAATTTATACAACGAAGGTGTTGCACGTATGTATGTAGATTGGCTTATGGGTATCAATCTAACAAGAGATGTTTCATCAAAAGCGAACAGCCTGTTGAATATCGGGCGAGTAATCTGTCCAATCGTCATTGAAATATATAACAGGCAAGTTGCAATCGAACATTTCATTCCTGAAAAATATTATGCGGTTGAATCGAATGTTAATGGATTGAAACTATCTTTAAAGGACAAATTTGAGTTGAATGAGAATGACAAGATCAATTTGATTTGTAACGATCTGAACTCTAATAAAGGCATCGTAGCAGATATTCAAACAAGGGATGTCGAAAAACAAAGTCCGAAACTGTTCAGTTTGAGTAAATTACAAGGTTTCTGTGGTAAGAAATTTAAACTAAAGCCGGCTGAAACTTTATCGGTTGTTCAGAACTTATATGAAAAAGGTTATGTAACATATCCAAGAACCAACACAGAATATCTGAGTGAAAATGAAAAGCAGACTGTTATTCACTTGTTAGAAGTGCATGACAAAAACAATGTTCTGATATTTAAAGATTCAAAACGTATTTTTGATGATTCTAAAATCGAATCTCACTCTGCATTAATGCCGACTGATAAAATTGCAGATTATGATTCTTTTTCATTAAACGAAAAAACGGTATACCAGGCTATTTTTGCACGCTTTAATGCTGTTTTTTGGAAAGAACCTTGTATCGTTACAGAAACAGAAGCAACGATTCATGTTGGTAGACAGTTCCCAAATGATTTAAAAGTCAAGGGTCAAGCTGTTAAATCAAAAGGATGGATGCGTGTTTATGGGGAGGATTCAGTTGATAAAGCTATTCCACTGTTGTCGATAAATCAAACTTTAGATGTTGATTTTAAACCGGTAGAGAAGAAAACACAGCCACCTAAACCATATACAGTTGAAAGCCTTGGTAATTGGATGGTCCATCCATTTAAAAAGGCCACTGATACAGAAGATGATGAATATAAGGCTTTACTGAGTGGTTGTGAAATTGGAACAGAAGCAACTCGATCTGGAATTATTGATAAAGCGATCCAGACGGGATACATCAGTCTGACTGACAATGTATATTCGATTGAAGATAAAGGCAGATATATGGTTGAATTTTTAAATAAATCAAATCTTGATCTTTCGCCTCAACGTACTATTGAACTTCAAAAAGATCTAAAAAAAGTATACAATTCAAAAATCACAGTAGATGAATGTGTTCAAAATGCGATTGCTTTTTTAAATCAGTACTTTGAAAATGCAAGCAACAATGAAATGCCGAAATCTCAGTTTAAAAATGAACCTGAATCTTTAGGCTGTTGTCCATGGTGCAATAAAACTGTTTATGCGTTTAAAAGTGCAAAAGGTTTATTTTTTACGCACAGTAAAGAGGATAGAGAAAAATGTTCGTTTGCACTCTACGAAAAACAAAAGATTTTCGGTGCAGAATACCATTTTACAAATAAAAAGGTGGAAGCGTTGCTTGCTCATAAACTGCCTAAGATCGATTTAGTAAATAAAAGCGGAGTGCCTTATACAGCGGGTCTTGACATTCTGCCAGAACCACATGAATTCAATGGAAGAAAATATCCTGCTTTTAAAACACAGTTATTGAATAAAAAATAGAATTAAGGCAAGTTGCCTTAATTCTGAAAGGAGCGTGTTCGTGTAAAATTATTGGATAAGATGTATCTGAAATATCTTGAATCCGCATGTGATTCTTCGGATTTATTGTTTATGTGTTTTTATTAGTATATAATGTAATCAGGTGGATAGAAAATGGTATCAAAATATAAAGAAGGGGACAAAGTATACTTTGTTTCCAGCTCAGTTTTTGTAAAAGAAGCGACCGTCATACGTTCAGGCGGGGGATTTGTAACAATTAAATTTGCTACAAATAATGGCAATGACGGACCTTCTGGTATTAGAGTGCGTGAATCGAAAGTGTATCGCACTGAAGAAGAAGCAAATAAAGTTGTTCAAATGAATAAAGCTAGACAGGTGAACAGTCGAAAGTTATAATGATAAAGCTGTTCATCTTCCTAACAAATTTGGATAGCCGGCTATTTCATATTATATGGAATAGCTTTTTTTAATTTTTGTTTTACTATCGACAGATTTGGATTTTTCGGTCGATGACAAAAAAATCTTTTTTTGTATGATTGATATGTATGAAAGGTTGACGTTATATGGTGCAAGAAAAGAAATCGAAAAGACTATCAAGTAAGTTTCGTAAATCGTATGTTATAAAAACAGATATAGATGAATTAAGTGACGTGTTATGTGAGTTGTTGAAATTGTTGAAAGTAGAGGAGTTACATATTATGACATATAAAGATAGGATAGATGTTTTTGCAACTAAAGAGATGTAGCCTTTACACGTGGAATTGTATGAAAGATTTTTTAGCTTACACCCTGAGAATGATGAACAGGAAGAATTTATAAAAAATCAAATATTAAAATAGAATTGATCTTTAATGAGAGGTGTATTTTTAGAGAAATGTACCTCTTTTTTTGTGTTGTGTTTAAAAAGAAATTTAATCGTATATAGTTAATGAAAATCGTATTATGTTACCATGGTGAGCCGATGGAGGTTTTTTATGACAAAATTTGTAGCAATGTATTTACGTGTTTCGACTTTTGATCAGGCACACAATGGATATGGTTTAGGAGATCAGGAAGTTCAGTGCAGGAAATATATTGATTTATATTTTCCTAATGACGAAGTGAAGATTTATAAGGATGATGGTTATTCTGCCAAAAATCTTTCAAGACCCGAAATGAGTCGAATGTTGCAGGATGTATATAAAGGCAAGATACATACTGTAGTAGCTTTCAAACTGGATCGCCTTACCAGAAGTGTTATAGATACATATAATTTGATAAAAACAGTGATGAAGTATGACTGTTCGCTTGTAGCAGTTGTAGACCGTATAGATATTTCTTCGGCCAATGGACGAATGTTGGTTGGTATTTTGTCAGTAATCAGTCAATGGGAACGTGAAGTGATAAGTGAACGTACTGTGGCTGGACTTGAACAGATGGTACGTAGCGGGAAATACCCGTATGGTGGTAGAGATCCTTTTGGCTGGATTAGAGATAAAAATGTTTTAAAAATTGTTCCAGAAGAAGCTGAAATCATCAAGGAAATGACTCATAAATATGTATATGAGGGATATGGAATTGACGATCTAAGAATCTATTTAGAAAAAACATATGGGATGAAAAAGAAATGGTATTTCATTCGGAACTGCTTAATAAATAAAAGAAACATTGGCATCTTTGAGTACCATGGAGTAGAGTATCGTGATGTTGTGCCGGCTATTATTGATGAAGATCTATATAATAAAGCAGTAGAAAAAGCAACACATAGAAATGCATCACAACCAAACCAGGAAATGTATTTATTTCATGGATTGGTACACTGTAAGTGTGGTAAACGATGCGATCATGTGAGCACTGTAAAAACAAAAAACAAGTATAAACATACCTATTATTACTATTGGTGCCCAAAATGCAATAAACGTGTCAATCAAGACAAACTCTTTAATCAGATTGTTATTCCACTAGGTTTACACATCAATAGCAACAAAACATCTGAACAGCTGAAGAAACTAGAAGATGATTGGTTGTTTTTTAAAGACAGGAAGTTACAAATATTGGATGATTATATCAACGGAAATATAGATGTTACAACGTATGATATTTCTATAAAGAAGGTCAAGAAAATGATTTTTGATATTGGCAAGAAAATAAAAGAATTTGATGAATCGGGAATTCGTCAGCTGATCTATGCAGATCGTGTCACGAAACGAAATTTGATACAAACACATATTAGCTATATCATGTATGACTTTGAGTTAGGCGATGTTACGAATATAGTCTATAAAACTAAGAAATAAAAGGTATGTATTTACATTTAGAAGGGGAGTGTTATAATGGCAATGGCAAAAAAGTTGAATGATTACATCTGCCACGTTAAGAAGAACTGAACTCGTCACTCGGTTCTTCTTTTTTGTTCATGACCAAGGTTAGAGGATTGATGAAGAGGTAATTGTGTACGATTTGGATTTATTGGTATCTAATTGATTTTAGTTATAAGTTCTAGTTAATAAATGGTACTGTTAATTCTAATAAAATTGTTGTAAAATTTTTTTATAAAATGCTTGACATTAAGTTGGCCGACCACTATACTATGGTTGTGGAAAGGAAAAACCAAAGATGAATAAGAAATCAAAACAGCAAAATGCAATTAAACAAGCGGAATATCATGCGGAATATGTTAACGCAAATTTAATTAGAAAAGAAGCAAAGTTTAATAGAAAAACGGAACCTGATCTAGTGGAATGGGTAGAATCTTTGGAAACTCCGTATCAAACGTATGTAAAACGATTGATTCGTGATGATATGAATAAAAAAAAGCAGGAAACTGAATAAGTGTTTCCTGTCGGTAGATAGTTATTTGAAAATTGAATATCTTTGAATTTAGTAAAAAATAAAAGGCAATGTTCTCCATCGCCAAATTTTGAATGTTACCTTTTATTTTGTATCCTAACTATAACTATTCAAACTGGACGAATATATATATACGCTTTTTCTATAGTATAGCATAGAAAGCTTAATGGCACCATATATATTTTTAAGAACGAACTAATTTCAAAAAATTTCAATTTAAAAAAATAAATACTATACATAACCGACAGGAAATAGAACGAGTTTCTAGATCTTGTCGGTTTTAATTTTTTGAAAAAATGGCGATGAAAAAGGGATTGGAGGTAAACAAGTATGAATGCTGGTTGTAGAAAAGGAGAAGGTTATAATGGATTATTTTAAATTTGATGGAGTGGATATTGAAGTGGTATCGGCTGTCAATAGATATGGGACACTTCCTATTCGGTATTATGATGATCTAAATTTATCTCCAAAAGCGTGGGGGATTTTAGGGAAAATATTCCTTTTAAAATCTCGCAACGAGAATTGGAAAATTTCAGTAAATGGATTAGCTACTCAAATAAAAGGTGGACGTGATTTGGTGAAATCAACAGTCAAGGAATTAAAAGATAATGGCTACTTACATATCATGCAGGGAAGAAATGAAAATGGGAGTTTTGGAACAACAAAATGGTATATTTTTGAATCCCCTGATGATAATCCATTCTTTCTAAAAGCAGATGATATGCCAGAGTCGGAAAATCCAACCACGGTCGAAAACACCGTAGGCGGAAAATCCGCACACGGTGAAAAAACACCGCAGGCGGAAAATCCGCACACGGGAAAATCCGCAACCGCAGGCGGAAAATCCGCACACGGTCAAAACCCTTTAAATAAACCGCAGGCGGAAAAACCGCACACGGAAAATCCACCACAAACTAAGATAGAAAGAAAGATAGAAAGATATAAAAAAGAAAATCTATCTAAAGAAAAAGAAAATCACAGCGCCAGTTCTGTGATTGGAAAAATTCAAAGTCAGATTGGGTTTGAGTTTCTGCTTAAAGAACATCCAGAGGATGAACAGCTATTGAAATTGATAAGCAGAGTCATTGCGGAAAAGCTGTTGTCTGAGGATGCATCAATTACATCTAAGAATTTCAAATATAGTTCGGATGAGGTCCATGAATGTTTTGAAACGTTAGATTACAATCACATCGAATATTTGCTGGAGTGTTTAAAGAAAAATCCTAAAAAAGAAATTCGTAACATGAAGCAGTATCTTTTGGTCACTCTGATGAATGTTCAGGCGAATTATGAAGGTGCGAAACTAAATAAAAACAAAACAGATGAAGATGAAAAGCAGGAAGATAAACAGGATGAAGAAAAAACAAGTGTTGTGAACGATTCAGTTTCGACAACAGTTTCAAAAATACTACAACAAGGAAAAAAAGATGAAATGAATCACAATGAGTCTGATGAGTTAGATGATATTTTCCATCAAAGCTTTTCAAAAGAGGATTTTATGAATTTATTTGGAACTGGCTCGTCTAACAGCGAAGCTGCATTATCACGATCTGCATTTTGGGAAATGTACAAAAAGCCAGATGACAGTCGCTCTATAGCCGACCTGAATAATGGGGAGTTGGCTGAACTTACAATGTTGATGCAGAATCAGGATTTAGTTGAAAAGTTAAAAGCCAAAGCTTAAATTGCAAGTTTTATTGTAGAAGGAGATGAGAATTGTGTGCAACAAGGGAAGGAGTGTATGGACTGAAATCAAAGATTTTGTGGAGTTCGATCTGAGAGGAAAGTTTCGAGGTGGAGAATATATTATCAGAATTACTACAGCGGATGGACTGAAATTTGATAATCGTGATTTTTTTATCAACAAAGCTCAATATTCTCCATGTTTGAAATTTGTGAATTTAGAACTCGATCTAAGTAATCAGGATGATTTTTTAGCAGATTCAATTCAGGTATCTAGTTCGTTTGTTTCCGCTAGTTCGGATTCTCACGAAGATTACCAACACAAAATGATTCATCGTATTTCTAAAAATGACGAAGTAATCGCTGCTCTACAACAGGCGTTTCGTGTGATTAACAAGATGTTGCCTAATGAAGCTCGTGTTTTGATTGGACATGGAATTTTAGGCTTTTCGTACAAAAGCATGACAGCAGATGGACAACTCACAGAACGATATATGCAACGATTATATGTGCAATCATTAAAAAACTTTGCAATGGGACTTGGCTTACTTGTGGAATAAATGTGTGAACAGAAAGGATGATTTATATGTTGAAAATCAACTATGAACAAACAAAAGTACTTACAAAAAAACATTTGGATACACTCTCAAAGTATTTTAAAGCAGGGTATTACCGAATTAAAAAAGTTCCTCTATACAAAATTGATGAGGATACAGATTTTATGGATTTGTTGACGATTAACTGTTCAACACCATATGACGATATTTTAATACATGATCTTGAAATTCTATCAAGAATGGACGTTTTATCAAAACAAATTTTGTATTGCGTACATTTGCTTGGTATCAAGCGAAGGAATTTAGAATCAGGAAATGACTATTCGTTTGGAAAACCATACGAAGATTACAAACGTGCTTTATTAGGCTATGGTCTATCCATGGAAAGCCTAATTGCATATGCAGATTAGAAAACAGGGGGAAATTAAAATGAACAAAACTGCAAAAATTATTAACATTTCAAATGTATCAGGAGGTGTTGGAAAATCTACTACTGCCATTGAATTGGCAACTTACTTTGGTATGCAAGGCAAAAAAGTATTGATTGTGGATGCCGATATGCAGGCTAGTGCAACTGATTGTATCGGTGCAAAAGGACAGCCTTTGACAATCAAGGAATTACAGGCAATGGATGAAAAAATCGAAAGTGGTACAAACTTTATTAATGTTTTAGACGAATGTCTGATTGAAAATGTTGCCAGTGACCTATGTGAAGTTTTAGATGATCCAGACATGATTGAAGATGTGATCGTACCTACGGAACACATGAACGTAAGTTTATTGCCGGCTTCGATTCGATTATGTCAGGCTGATAAGAATTTATCCGATGATAGAACACGTTCTGCGGTAGATCGCTTAGTATGTGCATTTGAAAATGTGCAGGACAGATATGACTACATTCTGATTGATAATTCACCAGCTCAGACTTTAGTAAGTACAAACACCTTACTAGCCAGTGACTTAAACATCATTCCAGTGAAACTTGATAGAAAATCTATTAAGGGAATGATTGTTTCTCTTAAAAATACAATTACGATTGCAAAGAGAAACAAAAAGAATGTTGATTTAAAGGTTTTATTCACGATGGTTTCACCTCGTGGAAAGACAGAAAAAAACTTAATTCCATGGTTTAGAAAACACATGGATGACATGATATTTCAAACGATTATTCCGTATCAGAAAAAGCCAACACAGGATGCCAGTATGATGAACAGACAGGTTGTGTTGACAAATACAAATGTAGGTAATGCCTATAAATCACTAGGTGAAGAAATTATCGCATTACTGGAGAATAAGGACTAATTAAGGGGGTAGAAAATCATGGCAGGTTTTGAAGATTTAATGATTGGATTCAATGACAATGGATATAACACAGTGGATAGTTTCGTGGATCGTACAAAGGAATTACCAACAAAAAATGTTTCAATCTATGAAATTGATTTTAACCCACTGAATGATGCGAAGGATTCGGAAGAAGATAAGATTGAAAATGCTGAGAAGATTCATGAACAAGGCATGGTATTTACTCCATTACATGTGTATCGCAACAAATTACATCGTCACGGAAGTGACAAGAAATATATGCTTCTAGGCGGTCACTTCCGTCTAGATGCATTGTTAAGAAATGCGGAATTGTATCCAGATGCTCAAAAAATGGTACCTGTAATTGTTTTGCCTACACCAGAAAATGAAACAAAAGAATTAGAAATGATTCTTTTGTTGAATGAAGTTAGACCATTGCAGGAAGAAGATTTCAAACGAAAAGTAGAACTCTACTTGAAAGTTTGGAATGGGAAAGCTGAAGCAGGAGAAAAGCCTAAAGGTATACAAAAACGAAAATGGATTGCTCAGCGATTAGGAAATCGAATTGGTGAAAAAAAGGTAGAAAAATATATCCATGAGATTGAAGGGTATGAACGTGTACGGAAAGATTCCAATGAAGTCGTGAAGGATGAAATTGAACAATTGGTCATTGATGCCAATATGACTGAGCCAGTCATAGAAGATGTAGAATCGAGTGCAGACAAGGAAGAACGCAAGCGTATCGTCAAAAATTTGAAGGAAACAATGGGTCGCTCCGTAAAAATCGAAAAAGGTTGGTTGTGTTTCCAGTTTGCTGATAAATCAAAAAACATAGATGATTTTTACAGCATTTTAAATTGTCTTGGTTTTGATGACAATGGTGAAATGAAATGAAAATCAATGAAGAGTTTATAATGCTTGTCATGGCAGGTGCAGGACTATTTATAGTCCTGGCACTTTGCATGGCTGCACTTTACAAATGGATCACGTTTCTAAATGGTAAAATGACCAGATACGGAATGCACGTACATCAGATGTTAAAAACAGATGAGTCGGATGATGAAAATGAAAATAAGAGAGATTGATTATGGAAAAAATGATTGAAGAAAAACTTGAATCTTTAATTGAAGGATACACTGTCGAAATTGAAGATAAAATAAAAGGTCTAAAAAAGTATAAAGCTGAGTTGGAGAATGTTTTAAAAAATTCGGATTGCTTGTCAATGGTTGATAATAGCAGAATATGTAGTCTACAAAAAATTGTAGAAAGAATGGCAAACGAAATCATTTTGAAGAAAGAATTTTTACTCGATTTAGAATATATGAAAGGAGAAAATTGAAATGAGATCCTTAGGACTAAAAACATTACAAATAAAGGATGACATACCTTTGTATATAACGCTAGATAGTTTAACTACTTGGGATAAAAATGAGAATAGAGATAAATTTGTTACTAGAAATGCCGACAGCTGTGTATTGACACCAGTTTATATCTTAAAACTCTACCCTTCTTCTAGTAAAGAAAAGATTGTGGCATTACTGGAATACTTTTTTAAAGTATGTGATGTAGGAACCAGTCCACAGTGCATGTGGGGAACAGATGACTGTGATTACATTAGCTTATTGTTGCCGTATACGAGATACGATCAGATTAAATTTGATCTTGTACGTAATAAAATATTGGAGCAATTTCCGGAATTGCTTATGCCAGAAAATTGTCTTGAAAAACTTCCAGACTATGGAAAGACGGAAGATTATGTTTATTCAATTGAAGTTGCTTATCCTGAAACATGGACAGTAGAGTATGAGATGATTGATTCATAATAGAAATAAGTTAGGAAGATAGGTTTTAAATTATGGCTGAAAAGGATGATGTAATTAGAAAAATAAAGAAACTCATGGCGCTTGCTGAGGATACTTCAGCAAGTGACCAAGAGATACAGCTTGCTATATATCGTGCAAACAAACTTCGCATCAAATATAAGATTGAAGAGATTGATTTATTTGATAAAAAGGGGTCACTTGAAAATGTCGTTAGTATTCAATTAGAGCATACAGGTATTGGATATATTCATTGGGTATTAAATGTATTAGTAAAATATTTTCAATGTGAAACAAGTTATGCAGGAAAAATAAATGAGAATGATGTTAAATTCTATATCATTGGATTACAATCGGATGTTGATGTATGTGTACCAGTTGCTGAATGTGTAGTTTATTATTTGAATTCTATGTTGAAAGACGTTCAAAAGTGTTATGTAGGAGATGTCGATTTTAGGGTTTTCAAAAAAGACTATTGTAAAGGTTTTGCGAATGGCTTAGAACAGCAACTTGAACAGTCTTTAATTGAAATGAATTTGCACCCTAAATATGAACTGGCAGTAGTAGGAGTGCCTGCTGTTGTTAAAGAATGGGTAAATAAGAAAATCAAAGTCACAAAATCGAAAAGTAGATACGTAACTAATGAAGAAGCATATAAATTAGGAAATCAACATGGTCTTGAATATGAAGTGAGAAGGACAGATTTACTTGAAAACTAAAAAAAGATGGCAGTGCTGCCATGTACGAAGGAGTGTTGTTGATGAGTACTATACATTTGAAAGAGTATGAAAAGAAGTATCTCAAACATTTGATTCTTCTTTCTATAGTGGATGTAATCGTAATTATATTGTGCCTGCTTTTTAAAATTAGAATTCCTATAAAAAAATCAGTATTCGATAATTTGGCTTTGTTATGGATAATAGACATGTTTTTGTGGTTTGCTCTATTGAACGCATTTAGTTCGAAAAAGTGTAGATATAAATCATATCCATTTTGGTACTATATAATTACAATTCTAAATTTAATACTGTTTACAATTTTAGTTATAAGAAACTAAAGAATGTCAATGAAATGTGAAGTAAAACGAGTGATAAGTATTCTTCAAAAAGTTGATGTCTATATTCATTTTTGTTCATAATTTCTGAACATATAATCGAAATACTTTTATATTCGATAAGTGTTTTTAAAATAATTTCAACATAACGAATTTTTACGAAAATATTAGAAGAAATTTTAATATCAAACATGACTGATAGAAAATTTCTCAACCATTTAAATTGATTAAAATTTAGTGTCATTAATTCTATTGAAATCAACATCAAAATGATGAGGATTTGATAAATTTCTTCATTTTCTTTATATGAAAGACTTTCACAAGAGATAAACTTCTGAAATAAATATATAACTACAAAGCAAAATATGAGAATAGTATATCTAAGGTTAAACATATTGAAGTAAACAGTAAAGCTAAAATAAATCAAGAAAAATGATAGTTTAAAAATAGATTTTGAAAATATATAATCCAAAATTTTAGTGTAAAGTTCGTTCATGAAAACCTCCTTATGTTTGATACACATTTACAATATTAATATACCAAATGTTTTTCCCTTTTATTTGCAAAAAATGAATTTAAGAAAGAAGGTCGATACTCATGAAAAGCTGCTTGAATAAAAATGATGAGGTAGTGGTAACAAATTTTGATTATTATCGTAATCAAATATATGAAATAGGAATCAATGATTTAGCATTTGACGAAGATAGCGGAAAACTTTGTGATTGCAGGAATATTAAACATTGTACAGATTGTTTATTTTATCCGCACGCTATATGTGATTCAAATAAACTGGCTTGGTGCATAAAGCCACATTTAGATAAAAAATTTTGTTTATCTAAATTTGAATACGATTTATTGGTTGTTTATGCAAGCGAATCACCTTCAATAAGATTTCAAAAATGTCAAATATTGATGCACATGAAAAAGAATGGACACTTTATGGATATTCCTATTGTTCTAACTGTTAATGAAATATTAGAGAATTGTGAGTGAGATAGTAAATATGAAATCATTAGAATTGAAAAATTGTGAGACAGAATTTAATCTTATCAGATTGCATAGCAGGAATGGTGTTTCTCTTCTAGCAAAAACTCATAGAAATAATGTAGAAGAATATTTGGTTGAAGAAAATTCAAATAATGGAAAACGTGTGTATGGTGTAGGGGATGATTTGCATGTAGCATTTATGATTTTTTTTCGATTCATTGAGGTGCAGAAAGAGGAAAGTTTATGACAGACGACAAAGCAGTTGCATTAATAAACGAATGGTTAAATCTTGCGAAAGATGTTGGAGACATGAACTTAAATCGTACGGAATATGACGAAGAAAGATACAACTACGCAATGGATCGAATGGATGTCATTCGGCAAAAAATCAATGAATATCATGAACAATTGTTTTCAGAAGCAAAGGATATAAATAGCAAGATTATTGATTCTTGAAAATAAAA
>OIYH01000340.1_pt1 | contig 37089 bp, 38 predicted proteins | sample 1587911 | NCBI WGS metagenome assembly OIYH01 (sample SAMN03283252) | human gut metagenome | biome: human-associated habitat; material: feces | host: Homo sapiens | place: USA | collected 2013
GGCGGATCCGCCGACTGCACTGCGGCTTCGTTATCTTCATGTATGACTTTCGTGCCGCACTTGCTGCAGAACACATCCTCCGGCCGTAGCGGTGCCCCGCATTTTCGACAAAACATAGTACATCCCTCTTTCATTGCTGATTCGTTATCCTTGATTACAATTCGCCGCCCTTTGCCGATTTCCTGCTTTTCCCCTGAGTAACAGGCCCTGCTTCCCCACTTCACTATTTTGCCGAATCCTAATGAAATGCCTTGGCAGGTTCCAAAAAAAGAGCCGCCAATTGCTGGCGGCCAAATAAATGGATGGGATGAATGGAATATAGAAATTGGAACATGGGAAATCAATATTTGTGGAACATGGCCTGAATTGCCTGCGGGTCATGCGTCTTGGTCAGGGCAAGCTGCAGGAGCACGCGGGCTTTCTGCGGGTTCAGGGAGTCGCCGTCGATGAAGTGTTCATCGATGTAGGACTGCTCTGCCGGAATGACCGCACCGCTGCCGACGCGCGAGCTGCGCACGACGACAATGCCCTTGCTCGTGGCTTTGGCGAGCTCGGCCTCGTCGGCTTTATGCACAGAGCCGTTGCCCGTGCCGGCATAGACGATGCCCTCAGCGCCAGCGGCGATGGCCGCATCGACGAGGGAACCGTCGGCACCGGCCGTGCCGTAGATGACGTAGACCTTCGGCAGCTTCGTGAGTTTGCTGACATCGAATTCACTCTTGACCGTGTGCAGGCGAATCGGGTTGCTGTAAAAGGCCGGCACGCCGTCATTGACATAGCCGAGCGGACCTGACGTGGACTTGAACGTGCTCAGGGACGTCGTATTCGTCTTGGTGACGTCGCGCGCACCGTCGATTTCATCGTTGAGTGCGACGAGTACGCCGCGGCCGCCGGCATCTTTATCCGCGGCAATGCGGACGGCATTCAGGAGATTCATCGGACCGTCGGCACTGATGGCCGTCGCCGGACGCATCGCGCCCGTCAGCACGATCGGCTTGTCACTCTTGACGGTCAGGTTGAGGAAGTACGCTGTCTCCTCCATCGTATCCGTGCCGTGCGTCACGACGATGCCGGCTACGTCTTTCTGCTTGGTGAGCGCATTGATGCGTTTCGAGAGCTTGAGCCAGACGTCGTCCGTCATGTCCTTGCTGTCGATATTGCAAATCTGTTCGCCAGAGACATCGGCGTAGTTCTTGACTTCCGGCACGGCGTTGATGAGCACATCTACACCGAGAGAACCGGCCTTGTAGCCCGTCGTCTTCGTGTCCGAAGCCGCGCTGCCGGCAATCGTGCCGCCCGTCGCAAGAATCTTGACATCTGGTTTGTCCGTATTGGCCGGAGCCGCACTGACGGACTGCACACCGAGCATCATGACGGCCAGCGACGCTGCGAGGATGGAAGCTTTCTTTCTCAAATGAACCCACTCCTTTTTCGGTATCTCGTACCATAGAATAAAAATTAGCTATGTATGTATAATACAAAACCGTCGACAGAATCCGATACATTCCGACATAAGATTCTTATATTTATGTTTAGTCTGAAAAGTTGTAAGATAAACAAAGCCTTCTCCTATCAAACTGGAGAAGGCTCTGTTATGATTTTATTCTTTTGCACCAGCTTCGGCTTCGCGTTTTTTGTCGAGTTCCTCAAGTTCCTTGAGCTCTTCGGCGCGTTCATCAAGAGGCTGCTGCCTCTTGATGAACATGGCATCGCCAAACGAGAAGAACCGGTATTTCATCTCGACGGCGGTCTTGTAGGCCTGCAGGACGAAATTGCGGCCGGCGAAGGCGCTGATGAGCATGATCAGAGTGGATTTGGGCAGGTGGAAGTTCGTGATGATGGCATCGACGATTTTGAAGTCGTAGCCCGGATAAATGAAAATACCCGTCCAGCCGCTCTTGCCGGCAATCTGGCCTTTAGCCGTAGCGGCGGATTCGAGCGTGCGGATGCTCGTCGTGCCCACGGCGATGACGCGGTGACCGGCTTTTTTCGTGTCCATGATGAGTTTGGCCGTTTCGTCAGGAATGCAGTAGTACTCCTTGTGCATCTCGTGTTCCTCGATGTTCTCGACGTTGACGGGGCGGAACGTGCCGAGGCCGACGTGCAGCGTGACGAAGCCGAGGTTGACGCCCATGTCCTTGAGATCCTGCATCTGCTCTTTCGTGAAGTGCAGGCCGGCCGTCGGGGCGGCGGCAGAACCTTCCTCGCGGTTGTAGACGGTCTGGTAGCGTTCCTTGTCCTCGAGTTTTTCGTGGATGTACGGCGGCAGCGGCGTTTCGCCGAGTCGGTCGAGGATTTCCTCGAAGATGCCGTCGTAATGGAATTCGACGATGCGGCCGCCGAAATCCGTGTGTTCCGTCACCGTGCACGAAAGTTCATCGCCGAAGTTGATGACGTTGCCCGGCTTGGCCTTCTTGCCCGGTTTGACGAGCGTTTCCCAATGGTTGGCATCGAGGCGGCGCAGCAGGAAGACCTCGACCTTGCCGCCCGTCTGGTCGCGATGGCCGATGAGGCGGGCCGGCATAACGCGCGTGTCGTTGAAAATCAGCGTATCGCCCGGCTCCAAAAATTCTTTGAGGTCGTAGAAATGGCGGTGCTCGATGGTCTTTTCTACAGGGTCGAGGACCATGAGGCGCGACGCGTTGCGCGGCTCAATCGGCACCTGAGCGATGCGTTCTTCTGGCAGGTCATAATCAAAATCGGATAGTAACATACTTAAACCTCTTATCTATTTCTATGGAATCAATATATTTTCTTCAAGGTGACACCCGCGTAATAATGATGCAGGATATCGCCGTACTTCATGCCGTCTGCGGCGAGGCGCTTCGCGCCCCACTGCGAGATGCCGAGGCCGTGGCCAAAGCCGAAGCCTTCAAAAACCACCTGACTGCCCTGCAGTTTGGCCGTAAACAGCGTGCTCTTGAGGCCAAACAGGCTGCGGAGCTCATTGCCGCTGAGGCCGGCCTGCCCCTTCGTGCCCTTGAACGTCATGGTCTTGACGCGGCCCGACACGGTGCGGTCGGCGCTGGCCTTGCCCATCTGCAGCTTGGAACTCTCGATGGAACGAATTTTGCCGATGTTATGACCTTTGGCCGCGAGCTTCTGCTCTAGGGTTGCCGCGGTCACGGTCTTCGTCCACGGCATGGTCTTTTGCGGCTCGTCCTTGACGGCGCGCAGGTACGGCACGAAGCTGCCCCAGACGTTCTCGCTGTTTTCGGTCATGCCGCCGCTGTCCGTATGGAACAGGGCGTCGATGGGCTCCGTGCCGTAAAACAGCACCTCGCCCTCGGTCGCTTTAATGGCCGCCGTAGATGCTGTTTTTTCCGCGCCGACGCCCGTGTAGACCTGACAATGCGTCGTCGTGCAGAGGTCAAAGCCGTCGGCGCCATGGCGGTCGCGGTTGTGCAGGGCAAAACTGCGCGCGGCGATGCTTTGGGCCTTGAGTGCTTCTGCCGGCCAGTCGGTCGGCATTTCCTCGGGCACGACGCTCAGGAGATAATCGTCAAGCGGCACGAGGTTGACGGCGGTCAGGCCGCCCTTCTTCGCGAGGACTTCCAAAGAACCGCGATACGTTCGGCCCGCCAGCGAGAAATGTGCCTCATCCGGCACGGCCGCCGCAGGGGCAAGCTGCAGCCGCTCGCCCTTGAGTTTTTCCCGGCCGACGAGGAAACTGCCGTTCTGCCAGCGGATTTCGACGGGCTCGGCTGCCTTGAGAGAATACGCTTTTGACGATTCGGTGCGCAGCTGCATTTTGCTGACGAGCGGCGTCACGGTCAGTGCAGATGCCCCCTGCTGCAGGCCGATGCGCAGAATCGGCTCGGCTTTGCGGGCTGGCTGCGCCGTCTGACTTTCCTGCGTTTTTGGGGAATCTTCCTGACTCACGGCAGGTTTGGCCGGTTTTTTCGCATGCTTATGCGCTCTGGCCAGTGCCGTGCCCGTCATGGCCGTGACCGCCATGACAAAGGTCAGCACCAGCGCCAGAAACATACTGACTCTCCTGCATCTGCGAACTTTGCTGACTGGACCGACGGGACTGACTGAAACGGCTTGTCTCTGCAGACGTTCCATATGACCACACCTCACAATCCTCACGAATCTCACGATTCTCACATGTATCCCTTTCTGCAGGCCGGCGGGGGCACGATTTCGCTGTGCGCTTACCTATCGCACACATCACACCCTGTATGCCGCTTCAAGCTTCTTGGGCAATGTTTTCCTGTGCCTCTTTCTGCTGCTTTTCCTCAGCGGCGCGCAGCTGGGCCTCGCGCTCGAGGCGGGCATGTTTCTTGGCCTTGTTCTCTTTCTTGCGCTGTTTGCGGATTTCGCGCGAATAGCGTTCTTCCTCGCTGAAAATGCAGCCGCAGTACGGCTGGCGGTAGAGCTCGAGCTCATGGCTGATGTCGATGCCCTCCTGCCAGCCCGGACGGAAGTCCTCATAGTAGAAGGTCACGCCGTATTTCGCAGCAAAATGCTCCGCCGTGCGGCGCATGAGGTCGTGCTGCTGGTAAATGCTGTAAAACAGCGTCGATGTAAAAACGTCAAAGCCGTGTTCTGCCGCATAGCGCGCCGTTTCTTCGAGGCGCCACGTGTAGCACATCGTGCAGCGGCCGTTCGGCAGGGCCTCGGCCGGCAGGGCTTTCTTTAAAAAGTCGCGCAGGCGGTAATGTTCGTCGGCGTAAAATTCCATGTTGACCTTTTCGGCAAACTCCTTGGCCGTCTTGAGGCGCATATCCCATTCTTTATACGGATGGATGTTCGGATTGAAGAAGTAGCCCACGGGCTCGATGCCCTCTTCCCGCAGTTTCTTGACGGGATAGCACGAGCACGGACCGCAGCACATATGAAGCAGTAAACGCATAAGTCTCACCTCTTTTGAAGTTTTGAAGTTCTCTTCTATATATAATACATCATTTCTCCGGATACGGGATGCCGAGATGCTCGTAGCCCGCGGGTGTCACGACGCGGCCGCGCGGTGTGCGGTTGATGAAGCCGAGCTGGATGAGGTACGGCTCGTAGACATCCTCGATGGTGTCGGTCGTCTCACTGATGGCCGCAGCCAGAGTGTCGAGGCCTACGGGGCCGCCCGCGAATTTCTTGATCATCGTCAGGAGCATGCGGCGGTCCGTGTGGTCGAGGCCGGCCTTGTCGACTTCGAGCATGCGCAGGGCCTTGTCGGCAATCTCGTTCGTGATGACGCCCGAACCCTCAATCTGTGCGACATCGCGCACGCGCTTTAAAAGCCGGTTCGCCACACGCGGCGTACCGCGGCTGCGGCGCGCGATTTCAAGTGCCCCCTCGTCTTCAATCGGGATTTCAAGGATTTCGGCCGCCCGTTTGATGATGTGCACGAGGGATTCCGGCGTATAGTACTCGAGGCGCGAGATGACGCCAAAGCGGTCGCGCAGCGGCGCCGCGAGTGACCCTGCCTTCGTCGTCGCGCCAATCAGCGTAAACGGCGCGATATCGAGACGAATGGAACGCGCGCTCGGCCCCTTGCCGATGATGATATCGAGCGCGAAATCCTCCATGGCCGAGTAAAGGACCTCTTCGACGCTGTGCGACAAACGGTGAATCTCATCGATGAACAGCACGTCGTGCTCCTGCAGGTTCGTCAAAAGCGCCGCCAAATCGCCGCTGCGCTCGATGGCCGGCCCCGAGGTCTGGCGGAAATTGACGCCGAGCTCATTGGCGATGATGCCCGCGAGCGTCGTCTTGCCGAGGCCCGGCGGCCCGTAGAGCAGCACATGGTCGAGGGCCTCGCCGCGCGACAGCGCCGCCTGAATGAAAATCGAGAGATTCGCCTTGACTTTCTCCTGACCGATGTATTCATTGAGTTTGCGCGGACGCAGGCTGTACTGCCAGTCATCGGCGCGCTGCTCGCCCATGGCGACAATGCGGTCTTCGTCATAGGAATCAAAATCGTCCAACACGGCACCTCCTTATTTCTGTTTACTGTATGTTACATATGGCTCAAAAGTTTCAGCGAAGCCTTGATGATGGCCTCGGTCGTCTTGTACTTGGCCGTCTTGCGGATGATTGGGGCAATCTCGGCCTGCGTATAGCCGAGCGACTGCAGCGCGGCCATGGCTTCGGCGACCATGTCGTCACCGACATCGGCTTCGTTCTCAATCGTCAAGAGCTCCTGCTCGCCGCCGTCGAAGGCGACTTTGTCCTTGAGCTCGAGAATCAGGCGCTCGGCCGATTTTTTGCCAATGCCCGGCAGTTTTGTTAGGATGCTCGCCTGCTTGTTCTGGATGGCGCGGCAGAGTCCTTCGACCGTAATCGAGGACAGGATGCCGAGTGCGACCTTCGGCCCAATGCCCGAGACAGACAAAAGCTGCAGGAAAAGGTCGTACTCCTCCTGCGTCGCAAAGCCGTAGAGGATGATGGCATCCTCACGCACGCTCGTATAGGTGAAGAGCTGTGCCTTTTCGTGCAGGCGCAGCTTCTGGCGCGTCGAGTTTGCAATGAACACGCGGTAGCCAACGCCGTGCACGTCAAGAAGCACGTAGTCCGTATAAAGATAGATGACTTCTCCGCGCAGATAACCAATCATAGCTGATTCCTCCAACTGATACTATTGAGGCAGTGCGTCGTGCAGATGGCGATGGCCAAAGCGTCGGCCGTGTCATCGGGCTTCGGCGGCTCCGGCAGATGCAGGATTTTCGTGACCATGTAGATGACCTGATGCTTGTCGGCCTTGCCGTAGCCCGTGACATCCTGCTTAATCTGCATCGGCGTGCGTTCGACGAGGCGCAGGTTGTTCTTCGCCGCCGTCAGGAGCACGATGCCGCGCGCCTGACCGACTGGGATGGCCGTCGTGACGTTGCGGTTGAAAAAGAGTTTCTCCACGCCCATGACGTCCGGCTGATATTTCTTGATGAGCGCGTCGAGCTCGTCGTAAATCTTCATGAGCCGGTCTTCCATCTTCATCTTCGGCGAGGTGAAGATGGAGCCGTAGGCGCGCGGAATCAGCCGGCTGCCGACGGACTCGACAAAGCCGTAGCCGCAGATGGCCGTGCCCGGGTCAATACCTAATGCTAGCATAATTTCTCCTGATAGTAAAGCAAGCTCCTGCCGAGCGAATGACTCGCCTCACAGGAGCTTGCAAAAACGTTCCATGTTCTGAACAAACGCTGGCAAAGCCTAAGGATTACGCCTCGTCGTCTGCCTCGTAGTTGCTGTAGACGTTCTGGACATCGTCGTTCTCTTCGAGTGCGTCGATGAGGTTCTGCATCTTCTCAGCATCTTTCCCTTCGAGATGAACCGTCGTATCCGGCACCATCGTGATTTCAGCCGAAGCCGTCTCAATGCCCTTTTCACCGAGAGCTTTCTCGATATCGTCAAAAGCTTCCGGCTCAGCCGTGATTTCAAAGACCTCGTCTTCCGACTTCATGTCTTCGGCACCGGCATCGAGGACGATTTCCATGAGTTCATCCTCATCATCGAAAACTTCCTTCTCGACGATGAAAACGGCCTTCTTCTTGAACATCCAGGCAACGCAGCCGTCCTGACCGAGGTTGCCGCCGAATTTCGAGAAGAGATGGCGGACGTCAGCAGCCGTGCGGTTGCGGTTGTCCGTCAGGATGTCGAGCATGACAGCCGTGCCGCCCGGGCCATAGCCCTCATACATGAGCTCTTCGTAGTTGCCACCTTCCGTGTTGCCGAGGCCTTTCTCGATAGCACGCTTGATGTTGTCCTTCGGGATATTGTTGGATTTCGCCTTGGAAAGAGCCAGCTTCAGACGCATGTTGCCCGTCGGGTCTGCGCCGCCCATGCGGACAGCAATCGTGATTTCACGGCCGATTTTCGTCGTGATTTTGCCGCGGATGGCATCGTTGGCACCTTTCTTGCGTTTGATATTGGCCCATTTAGAATGTCCTGACATAAAAGAACACCGCTCCTTCAATCAAAATTGCATGATATCATGCGATAACTTTTTTATTTTAGCACAAAAAACCGCTTCTCACAAGCGTTTCCGCAGTTCTCACTTCGTCAGCTTGAAGTATTTCTTCTTGCCCTTCTTGACGATGGCAGCGCCGTCCTTGAAGTCGCTGTACTGCAGGACGTAGTCGACGTCCTTGACTTTCTCGTCATTGAGGGACAGGCCGTTCTGCTGAATCAGGCGGCGGCCTTCGCTCTTCGAGGCAAAGACCTTGCCGGCCGTCAGCACGTCGAGGAGCTTCTTGCCGGCTTCCGCGGCAATCTGCGGCATATCGTCGGAGCTGCCGGCACCGCCGAACAGCGCTTCGGCTGCTTTCTTGGCCTTGTTGGCCTCTTCCTCACCGTGGACGATTTTCGTGACTTCGTAGGCAAGGACGCTCTTGGCCTCGTTGATGGCCGCATCCTTGAGGCTGCCGAGGCGATGAACTTCTTCCATCGGCAGGAACGTCAGGAGCGAGAGGCATTTCTCGACATCGGCATCATCGACGTTGCGCCAGTACTGGTAGAATTCGTACGGGCTCGTCTTGTTGGCATCGAGCCAGAGGGCGCCGCCTGCGGTCTTGCCCATCTTCTTGCCGTCGCTCTTCGTCAGGAGCTTGTTCGTCAGGCCGTAGACCGTCGTGTTGTTCTTGCGGCGGTTGAGCTCGACGCCCGCGATGATGTTCGACCACTGGTCGTCGCCGCCCATCTCGAGCTTGCAGCCGTAGCGGCGGTTGAGTTCGAGGAAGTCATAGGCCTGCATGACCATGTAGTTGAATTCGAGGAAGGTCAGGCCCTTCTCCCAGCGCTGTTTGTAGCATTCAGCCGCGAGCATGCGGTTGACCGTGAAGCACGCACCGACATCGCGCAGCAGGTCGATGTAGTTGAGCTTGCGGAGCCAATCGCCGTTGTTGACCATGATGGCCTTGCCGTCGGCAAAGTCGATGAAGCGGGCAATCTGTTTCTTGAAGCATTCGCAGTTGTGCGCGATGTCTTCATCCGTCAGCATCTTGCGCATGTCCGTGCGGCCCGTCGGGTCGCCAATCGTGCCCGTGCCGCCGCCGACGAGGCAGATGGGACGGTGGCCGGCGCGCTGCATATGGGCCATGGCCATGAGGGCGATGAAATGACCGGCATGGAGGCTGTCCGCCGTCGGGTCAAAGCCGATGTAGAACGTCACGCGCTCTTTGTCGAAGAGCTCGCGCAGCTCTGCTTCATTCGTGCACTGGGCGATAAAGCCTCTCTCTTTCAAGGTATCAAATACGTTTGCCAATAAACTCGCTCCTTTATATTCGGGAAGCCTCTTTGCGTGTAAAAGAGGCTCCCTGAAACTTTGAACTGTTCTTTTCTATCTTATCTATAGAGATGTATGGGCGTTATTAGTTGCGGCCCTTGGAAACGGCACTGCCAGGCTCCGGGGCTGCGCCGCCGGCTGCCGCACCGCCGCCGTTGCCGGCGGGTGCCTGACTTGCCGGCAGGCTGGCCGGCTGCTGAGCATTGCCGCCGCCCTGTTTCTTATTGTTTTCTGTGCTCTTCGTCGTGGACTTCTTCTCTTCCTTCGACGAGGACGAGCTCTTCTTCGAGACGGCCGTGCTCTTGTCGTCGTCAAGCGAACCAATCGAATCGCCGCTTGACGATGCATCCGAGCCGTCAAAGTCCTTGGCCGGCGTGCCCTTGAGGGCTGCCTGCATGAAGCTCTTCCAGATGGAAGCCGGCACCGTGCCGCCGCTCATGCCACCAAGGGAAGTGTTGTCGTCGTTGCCGACCCAGACACCGGCGACGAGGTCCGGCGTGTAGCCGACGAACCACGCATCGTGATAATCACTCGTCGTGCCCGTCTTGCCGGCCGCCGGACGGCCGATGTTCGCGCGCGTGCCCGTGCCGCCCTTGATGACGTCCTGCAGCATGCTCGTGAGCTGGGCCGCACTTGACTCGCTGATGACATTGTGCTGCTCGGGGTCAGCTTCCTCAAGGACTTTGCCGTTGCGGTCGAGGACCTTGACGACGACGACCGGGTCGACATGGACGCCCTTGTTCGCGAACGTGCCGTAAGCACTCGTGAGCTCCAATGGCGTCACGCCCTTCGTCAGGCCGCCGAGGGCCGACGCGAGGTTCTTATCGTTCTGCGGGCCGTCCATGACGAGAGAGGTAATGCCCATTTCCTGTGCGTAGTACAGCACCTTCTCGATGCCGAGCTTCTGCGCGATCTTGACTGTCGGGACGTTCATCGAATGCTGGGCGACCTGACGCATCGTGACCGGGCCGCTGAACGTGCGTTCATAGTTCTGCGGCTCCCAGTCGCCGATTTTAATCGGGCTGTCGTTGATGACCGTCGACGGCGTGAATTTATTTTCGAGTGCTGCCGCAAAGACAAACGGCTTGAAGGCAGAACCCGGCTGGCGCTCGGCCATCGTCGCACGGTTGAACTGGTCCGTGCCGCGGCCGCCGACCATGGCCTTGACGTAGCCCGTATGCGGGTCAATCGCGACAATCGCGCCCTGCGGCTGCATGACGCCGTTGCTGTCCTTCTTGCCGTTCGGCAGGTTCTTGAGGGCAGCTTCGGCGGCTTTCTGCATGTCCATATCGATGGTCGTGTAAATCTTGAGGCCATCCTTATAGACGGCATCCGCACCGTATTTATCGATGAGCTTCTGCGTGACGTAATCGACGAAGTACGAAGCTTCGCCCTTATCCTCTTTCTTCGGGTCCGGCTTGACGAGGTCGAGTTTTTCCTTCTTTGTCTTATCGGCCGTGGCCTGGTCGATGTAGCCGTACTTGGCCATCTGGTCGAGAACCGTGGCCTTGCGCTCCTGCGCGGCCTCGAGGTTGTTGAGCGGCGAATAGTAATTCGGGCTCTTCGGGATGCCGGCGAGCATCGCGCACTCGTTGAGCGTGAGGTCCTCGACATCCTTGCCGAAGTACGTGCGGGCAGCGGCCTGCACGCCGTAAGCCCCCTGGCCAAAATAAATCTGGTTGAGGTAGAGCTCGAGAATTTCCGGCTTCGTGTACTGGCGCTCAAGCTGGAGAGCCAGGAATACTTCCTGAATCTTGCGCTTGAGTGTGCGGTCCTGCGTCAGATACGCATTTTTGGCGAGCTGCTGCGTGATGGTCGAGCCGCCTTCTGAGACGGTGCGGCCGCGCAGGTTGGCCCAGATGGCACGGGCAATGCCGCGCGGGTCCACGCCGATGTGGTCATAAAAACGGTTATCCTCGACGGCAACAAAGGCATCCTGCAGATTCTGCGGGACTTCTTCGAGTTTTACCGGCATGCGGTTTTCGGCCGCATGGACCGTGGCAATCTCGTTGCCGTCAATATCATAGACCTGGGATGATGCCGGCGGACGGATATCGTCAGCAAGATTTGATTTTGTATTCATGCTCGCAGTCAAAAAGCCGCAGCCAATGCCTGTCAGCATGACCAATAAGACAATCGCAATGCCGATGAGCGTTTTCCTGGTGGTATTTGTGCCGCCTTTTTTCGGATTGCGTTGTTGATGGCTTCTTTGGGAACGTTTTTCCATAGGGCGCCTCCTTCAAACATATACGAGTCTTATTCTACCACACAAGCGGCAAAATGACCATGCCTTAAGAGGATTCTCGGCTTATTTCAGGTCAACAACAGTAGCGCCCGTGCCGCCTTCGGTGATATCGGCGAATTGATAATGAAGGACGCTCGGATGATGCTTGAGGTAGGCCTGAATGCCTTTTCTGAGGGCTCCTGTCCCCTTGCCGTGAATGATGAGCACCTGCGAAAGGCCCGCCATGACGGCATCGTCGAGGAATTTGCCGACGGCGACTTCAGCTTCGTCGACCATCATGCCGCGGATGTCGATTTCACGGCCGATGGTCTGCGTCTTCTGCATGAAGGCGTTCGACTGGCGGCGCGAGGATGAGGACGGCGCGCTGGCCTTCGCTGCTTTTTCCTTCGGCGCGTGTTCGAGGAAGCGGCAGGCCGAGGCCTTGACCTTCGTGTGCAGGCTGCCAATCTGGACGGTCAGTTCCTTACCCTGCACTTCAAGGACCGTGCCCTTCTGGTCAAGCTTCTTGACGTAGACGATATCGCCGGGTGCGATATTTTTGAGGCTCACGGCTTTGCCGACGCCCTTCTGCGCCATGATGCCCGGACGCGCCTTTTCAAAGGCTTCATTTAACTTAGCTCTGGCGTCCTGAATGGCCTGCTGGCGTTTCTTGATGCCCTGGTCGTCAAACTGTTCCTTGAGTTCCTTGATGATGGCCTCGGACTCGCGGCGCGTGCGGCGGACCATGGCCGCGCTCTGCTCGCGCGCCTTGCGGATGAGGTCGCCCTTGCGTTTGGCGAGTTCTTCCTTCGTGCGCTCGACCTTGAGCTCGAGCTCTGTCACGCGCTGCTGGCGTTCCTTGATGTCGGCGTTGCGCTGCTCGTACATCATCTTCTCGTTCTCGAGTTCATTGATGACGTGCTCAAACTGCGCGTGGTCGGCCTTGACGAGCTGCTGGGCGCGCAGAATCAGGGATTCCGACAGGCCGAGGCGGCGGCTGATGGCAAACGCGTTGCTCGCGCCCGGCAGGCCGATGAGCAGGCGGTACGTCGGCCGCAGCGTCTTGACGTCGAACTCCACGCAGGCATTTTCGATGCCGTCGCGCGTGTAGGCAAACGTCTTGAGCTCCGAATAATGCGTCGTGGCCACCGTCGTCGCGCCGACCTGCAGAAGCTTTTCGAGAATGGCCATCGCGAGAGCCGCGCCCTCTTCCGGGTCCGTGCCGGCACCGAGCTCATCGAGAAGCAGCAAATCGTCGGACTCGACTTTTTTGAGAATCTTGACGATATGCGTCATATGCGCGGAAAAGGTCGACAGGCTCTGCTCGATGCTCTGTTCGTCGCCGATATCGGCGTAGATGTTCTGGTAAATCGAGATGACGGAGTCCGGCGCCGTCGGCAGATAACAGCCCGACTGGGCCATGAGCACCATGAGGCCGAACGTCTTCATGCTGACGGTCTTGCCGCCCGTGTTCGGACCGGTGATGAGCAGCATGCGGTAATCTTCGCCGATGCGGATGTCAATCGGCACGACCCTGTCCTTCGCGATGAGCGGATGGCGCGCCTGGCGCAGCTCCGTGCGTCCCTCGCGGTTGAGCTCCGGACGGCAGGCGTCCATGTCCTCGGCAAGCTTCGCCTTGGCAAACGTGAAGTCGATGTCCGCGAGAATCTGGCAGTTGTCCTGCAGGATGCTGCCGTTCTTATTGATTTCGGCCGAGAGATGGCGCAGGATGCGCTGGATTTCCTGCTGCTCGGCGAGGGTCAGCTGCTTGACGTCGTTGTTGAGCTCGACGACAGCCATCGGCTCGATGAAGAGTGTCGAGCCCGTGGCCGACTGGTCGTGCACGATGCCGGGGAAGCGCGAGCGGTATTCCTGCTTTACCGGAATGACGTAGCGTTCATCGCGCACCGTGACGATGGCATCCTGAAAATACTTCTGGTATTCGCTGTTATGCAGGATGCTCGCGATGCGTTCCTTGATATGCGCCTGCGAGGCATGGAGCTCGCGGCGGATGCGCTTGAGCTCGACGCTTGCGTCCTCGCGGATGGCGCCGTGTTCATCGACGGTATTCTCGAGCAGCCGTTCGAGCTGGCCGAGAATCTCTATCCCTCTCGCCCATTCCTTGAGCGTCGGCACGTCAATCTCGACATCGCGGAAAAACCGCTTGACCTGACGCATCGCGTAGAGCGTACTCATGATATTCATGATTTCGTCCAGGTCGAGCACGGCACCCATCTTGACTTTCTTTAAGAACGGGCGGATGTCGAAAATGCCGCCAAGCGGCGGTGCGGTCACGGCAAGGACGGAGACCGCCTCGGCCGTCTCGGCCATCCAGGCGGAAACTTCGTCAAAATCACTGCTCGGTTCGAGCGTTGCCGCCCGTTCCTTACCGAGGAGCGAGCCTGCCCTCTCGGCGAGCATCTCACGGATTTTGCCATATTCCATGATTTTATACGTTTCTTGTTCCATGTTTACCTCTATAGATATATGTTAAAGTACACCGCGGAAGTAATGGCCGCGCGTGATGTCTTTGCCTTCCTGCTCGTGAATCCACGCGAACTGCGCCTCATCGGGCTCTTCGGGGAAGCCGAGGACTTTTTGGTAGGCCTTGAGGATATGGCGGATTTCGCCTTCCGTCAGGGCCTTGGCCTCAATCTGCATCGTCTCAATACCGGCCGCGCGGAATTTCATCGCGTGCGGCATCATCGAGAGAACTTTGCTGTTTAAGACGTGCATATGGCAGAACTGGTCCATCCCGAGCGGGAACAGCGCGTCCTTGCGGTCCTTGAGGGCGAAATGGCCGCGCGTGCACGGCTGGCTGCACGGGCCTTCGCCGGCACCGCCGAGGAAGCTGCCCGTCACGCAGTACTCCGAGACCATGAGCTCAAGCCTGCCATGTACAATGCACGAGAGCGGCAGTGCCGCGTCTTTGGCGAGACGGCGGATTTCCTTCGCGTTGAGCTCCGGCGAGAGCGTCGCCCCCGTCACGCCGTAGTCCTTGAGGAACGCGAGCGTCTGTTTATTGTAGGAAATCAGCGAGTAGTCCGCGTGGATGGCAAAATCCGTCAGACGGCGCACGAGGGCCAGCGTGCCGATGTTGTGCACATGGACGGCATCGGGCGGGAACTCCTGCCAGGCCGCCAGGAGTTTTTCGAGAGCCTTCTGCTGATTGTCGTGCACGATGCGCGGTGTGTTGAAGTCGATGCGCGCGCCGGCGTCTTTCGCCAGCTGCCAGGCCTCGCGGTATTCCTCGGCGGGGATGACGCGGTGATTGTACGTCTCACCGCCAAACAGGATGCCGTCAGCACCGGCCTCAAGCGCAGCTTTGGCCTTGCCAATGGTCTCGACGGATACCAGGAATGTTGCGCTGCGCGGCGTTTGGCGCGCGATGCGGTCGTGGAATTTTGGCTCCGGCAGCGTCTCGCGCTGCTCGATTTCCGCGAGGCGCTTTTCGTCGAGCATCTCGACGGCTCTGCGGCGCGCCTCGTTGATTTCGCTCATCGGCACCATGACCTCGCCCTGGATATCACAGGTCAGTTCCTTCATATCATAGACGCTCGTGCCGAGGCGGCTGACCTGCTTGCGCACGACTTCTTCGGAGAGCGGGCGCTTGCGGGCGGCTTCGCCGATAAAATCCGTCCGGCCGACGCCCGTATGGCCGGCTTCATCGCGGACCGTGACCGTCAAAGGCTCGCCGAGGGCCGCTTTGACGGCAATCGCCACAGGGATGCGGCGCACAGGCGCACCCGCGGTGTACGTTTCCTTCGCGCGTTCCATCAGCGAGGCATCGTAGACCTTGAACACGCGGTCGTGGTCGCGCACGGCCGAAGGGATGGCAAAGGAGACGATGTCGCCTGCTTCGCCGGCTTCGATTTCCCGGCCCTTCGCGTCTGCCAGTCTGTCAATCGTCGCCGTCACGCGGCCGCCGACCTTGACCCAGAAGTCCACCTGGTCGCCGAGGGCCAGACAGCCGCTTAATTTGACCGTGACGATGCGCTGGTCCCAGTCGTAGGCCGTGACGCGGCCAATGAGCAGGCCGCGGTTGTTCGGGCGGCGGTCGCTCATCATGGCCCGGCCCTGATGTTTCTCGAGGTAGGCCGTCGTGAAGTCGCGGTTGAAAATCTGCGCGAGGTCGTCGCGTTCCTGCTGCGTGACCTCATAGCCCTTCCCCTTATAATATGTATCAATCGCCTCACGGTACGTACGCACCACCGTCGCGACGTATTCCGGACGCTTCATGCGGCCTTCGATTTTAAGCGAAGTAACCCCTGCCTCGATGAGGTCGGGGATGACGTCAATCGTGCTGAGGTCGCGCGGCGAAAGCAGGTATTTGCCCGCCGTATCGCCGAGCACGTCCTCCCCCTTTTCGTCAACGAGCGTGTACGGCAAACGGCACGGCTGGGCACAGCGCCCGCGGTTGCCGCTGCGGCCGCCAATCATGCTGCTCATGAGGCACTGGCCCGAGTAGCAGACGCAGAGCGCGCCGTGCATGAAGGTCTCAATCTCGACATCGGTATGGCTGCAGATATTGCGGATTTCCTTCAGCGAGAGTTCGCGCGCGAGCACGACGCGCGCAAAGCCAAGCTCCGTCAATGCGCGCACGCCCTCGATGCTGTGCACCGACATCTGCGTGCTCGCATGGAGAGGCAGCTCTGGCACGACCTCATGGGCGATTTTTGCCACGCCGAGGTCCTGTACGAGGATGGCGTCGGCGCCGGCCTCGTAGAGGAAGCGCAGATATTCCTTGAGCGGTTCGAGTTCTTCATCGGCCACGATGGTATTGACCGTCACATGGATATGGACGCCGCGCAGATGCGCAAAGTGAATGGCCTCGCGCAGCTCCTCGCGGTCAAAATTATTCGCATAGGCGCGCGCGCCAAAGGCATTGCCGGCCAGATAGATGGCATTGGCACCGTTCTCCACCGCAGCGACGAGGGCCTCGCGGCTGCCGGCTGGTGCTAAGAGTTCAACCAATTCTTTTTCCTCCAAATTCGAAAAAACAGCACGGAAAAAATCGCGTGCCGCTTTATTCCACAATTATTCTTCCTGTCGTACATTCCGTACGTTTCGTTCTTTACTGTCTTTGCTGCCTTCGTTTTCCGCAGCGGCAGCTTTCTCCCCTGACCCCGGGGGCTCCGCAGACGCTTCACGCAGCAGCTGCTGGTCCTCGGCGGAAAGGGCCGAGAGGTCGCGTTCGGGGAGCTGCGGCAGGTCATCGAGCGAATTGAGCCCGAAGCAGCGCAGGAATGCAGCCGTCGTGCCGTACAGGATAGGGCGGCCGATGACCTGCTTGCGCCCGAGTTCTTCGATGAGGCCGAGCTCTAAGAGCTTCGCGAGGGCACGTTCGACGCGCACGCCGCGCAGCTGCTCGATTTCCGGCTTCGTGATGGGCTGTTTGAACGCGATGATGGAAAGCGTCTCCATCGTCGGCGCGGAGAGATGGCGGTCCGTGACCTGACTCAGCCGCTCGACCGTCGCAAACGTCTCCGCGCGCGTGACGAGCTGATACCCGCCCGCGACGTTCTGCACGACAAGGCCGCTGCCGTATTCGCTCAGGCGCATCTGCAGTTCGCGGATCAGGGCTTCCGCCTCTTCCTCACTCAACGCCATAATGCTGGCGATGTCTTTAAGCGGCAGCGGATTGCCCGCGGCAAAGAGCAGGGCCTCGAGCGTGCCCGCCGCACTTATCGGCAGACCGCCCGCTGCCTGTTCGGCGCTTCTCTCCGTATCCATGCCTTCCCTCCCTGTAACATCTGTTTAGAGCTCCTTCGTTCTTTTCCCTTTTATGACATTCTATGTACTTTTAGGCTTTATTCCGCAGCATAATGACGATACTGCCGAACAGATGCGGCTGACGAACGAGGACTTCCTGCTTCTTCATGAGCTCTAAGAGCGCGAGAAACGTGATGATGAGTTCCCTGCGGTTTCCCTTTGCAAAGACCGCGGCAAAGGGCAGGCTGCCTGTCCCCGCGTGGAGTTTCTGCAGGATTTCCGCCATCTTGTCCTCGATAGGATAGGGCTCCGGCTTGACGATGACCGATGGCACAGAAGCCGTCTCTTCCTTACTGCGCATGACCTCGCGAAACGCGTCGACGAGCAGCTTGAGGTCGATATTTCCCGGCGGCAGATGGCGCACGGGCAGGTCGAGCGGCGCGCGGCCGACAAAATGCTCCTGCAGATCGGCCATCGAGCCGAGCACTTCGCTGATTTTCTTGAAGCGCTTATACTCGAGCAGACGTTCGACGAGCTCACGGCGCGGGTCCTCTTCTTCGCCGTCCTCGGTCTTTTCCCGTTTGGGCAGCATCATGCGCGACTTGATTTCTAAGAGCGTCGCGGCCATGACGAGGAACGAGCTCGTCACGTCCATGTCCATCTCGCGCATCGCCGCGAGGTAGTCGAGGTACTGGTGCGTGAGCTCCGCCATCGGGATATCGTAGATGTCAATCTTGTTCTTCTCAATCAGATGCAGCAAAAGCTCCATCGGCCCGTCAAAGGCCTTGAGATGTATCGTGTAGTCCTTCTTCTCACTCATCGCGGCCCCTGTCAAAAGAACGGCATGAGAATCAGCACAAAAATCTTCCAGATGAAACGCTGCAGCGGGATGAAAATGAGGCTGAGCACCGGCGTGACAATCAGCGCGATGAGAATCAGGAAGCTGTAGCGCTCAATCCTTGCATACGCATAGGCAAGGCGCGCCGGCAGCAGCTGAATCAGCACATGCGAGCCGTCGAGCGGCGGCAGCGGAATCAGGTTGAAGATGGCAAAGTTGATGTTGTAGATGATGATGAGCTGGAAGACCTGATACATGCCGACGCTCAGGTGTCCGCCCATCAAGCGCTGCCAGATGAGCAGCACGACGAGCGAGAGAAACGCCGTCGCGAGGTTTGCAAACGGCCCCGCGAGCGAGACGAGGATGTCATCGCGGCGCGGATGCTTGAAATTGCGCGGGTCGATGACGACGGGCTTTGCCCAGCCGAAGCGCACGAGAAACAACATGATGAGGCCCACCGGGTCAATATGGGCCGCCGGATTCAGCGTCAGGCGCCCCATGAGCGCCGGCGTGCGGTCGCCGAGGGCTACGGCCACGCGCGCATGAGCATACTCGTGGATGACCATCGCGATGATGAGGCCCGGGATGCCGGCAATGAGGTCCAGCAGATTGAAATCAAACATAAAATCCTCCGCAAAACTTATTGGTTGGCGTGCTGCAGGCGGGCCAGCATGAGAATGGACACGACCGACTTCGCGTCGACAATGCGGCCGTCCGTCGCCATGGCCACAGCTTCGTCAAGAGGCACCTTGACGACATTGATGAATTCGTCTTCATCCGTGTGCTGTTTGCCCGGCGTCAGGCCCTCGGCCATGTAGAGGTGAATCTTCTCATTCGAGAAGCCGACCGTCGTCGCAATCGTCGTGAGCTTCGTGATTTTGTCGGCCTTGTAGCCCGTCTCCTCCGAGAGCTCGCGCTCCGCGCAGACGAGCGGGTCCTCGTCCGGCGCGTCGAGTTTGCCGGCCGGCACCTCGAGCGTCACTTCGTCAATCGGATAGCGGTACTGACGTACGAGGATGATGCGGCCGTCCGGCAGCAGCGGGATGACAGAAGACGCACCCGGATGCTTAATCCACTCGCGCGTTGCCTCTTTGCCGTTCGGCAGCGTCACGGTATCGCGCTTGACATGGAGCAGTACCCCGTCAAAAATATCCTCGCTGCTGACTTTCTTCTCAATCAAATCCTCATACATAGCAAACCCTCCTGATTCTTTCTATTATACATGAACGAAATGGTATGACCAAACTTCGCGGCAGCTGTCCTCAATGGGCCTCGCGCCGGAAGGTCTCTTTCTTCATCTTTGCATGCGTGACCATCTCGCGCGCGTTGTCGAGCGAGGCCGTCGTCATGTCAGCGCCCGATGCCATGCGCGCGATTTCGCTGATGCGTTCGCGCTCCGACAGCGGGCGAATCTGCGTGGCCGTGCTGCCCTCGTCCGTGCGTTTCGAGATGTAGAGATGGGCATCGGCCATGCAGGCAATCTGCGGCAGATGCGTGATGCAGAGCACCTGCTTGTACTGCGCGACGAGCGCGATGCGCTCCGCGACCATCTGGGCCGTGCGGCCGCCGATGCCTGTGTCGATTTCATCGAAGACCATGCTCGGCACCGACGAATCACGCGACGAGGCCACCGTCTTGATGGCCAAAGCGATACGCGAGAGCTCGCCGCCCGACGCGACTTTCTGCAGAGGCTTTTCCTCCTCGCCGGGATTGGCCGAGAAAAACATCGCCACATTGTCGCTGCCGTTTGGCGTATAGCCCTCGGCCGGCGTCACGCGGATGTGGAACTTTGCCTTCGGCATGCCGAGGGCCAAAAGCTGCTCCTGAATGGCCGACGAGAGGTCCGCGGCCGCAGCCGTGCGCAGGCGCGTGAGCTCTGCCGCCTTTTGGCCGAGCTTTTCCTCAAGCGCGGCAATCTCTTTCTGCAGGGCCGCGATGTCATCGTCGTAATTCTCGATATCCGAAAGCTCCTGCTCGACCTTCTGCTGATGCTTCAGCACGTCGTCAAGCGTCGCGCCGTACTTTTTGCACAGGCGGTAGATGACGTCCATGCGGCTCTGCAGGGCATTGAGCTTTTCAGGGCTGAACTCGACATTTTCGCCGTAGTCGCGCAGCTCATACGAAGCCTCCTGCAGGGAGATATAAGCCTCCTCGACCATTTTCTGCGCATTGGTCAGGGAATCGTCAAAACGGCTGATGTCCTCAAGGTCCTTCTTGACCTGCGACAGGGACGGCAGAACGCCTAGGGCGCCATTGCCGCCGCCCTCGAGAAGATTATACGACTCTTCGACGAAACCGACAATCTTTTCTGCATGCGAAAGTTTGCGGATTTCCGTCTCGAGTGTCTCATCTTCGCCCGGCTGCAGCTGGGCTTCGGAGATTTCCTTGTCCTGCCAGTGCAGCATATCGAGGCGCTGCGCGTACTCGCGAGAGGCCTGCTGCTTTTCCTCGTACTGCTTCTTATGCTCGCGCCACTCGCGGTAAACGCATTCATAGGCCGCGAGTGCCTCCGAGACATCGGGGTCGTAGCTGTCGAGCAGGTGGAACTGATTTTCTTCGCGCAGAAGCGCCAGATTCTCGTTCTGCCCGTGAATATCGACGAGGAACGCGCCAATCTGGCGCAAAACGGCGAGCGTGACGTGACAGCCATTGACGAGTGCCGTACTGCGGCCGGCCTTTGTAATCTGGCGCGTGATGATGAGTTCATTGTCCTCATCATCGATGGCCTGCTGCGTCAGGACCTCGTGCAGCCCCAAGGATTCATCCTCGAGGGAGAACACAGCTTCGACGCGCAGCCAGTCACAGCCGGAACGCACCATGTCCGAGGACATGCGCTGGCCGAGCACGGCGCCCAAAGAATCAATCAGGATGGACTTGCCGGCGCCCGTCTCGCCCGTCAGGATATTGAGGCCGGCTTCGAATTCGACCTGCACGTGCTTGAGCAGGGCAAAATTCCAAACCGTCAGCGATTTCAACATGTAAAAATACTTCCCTTCCGCCGTTCCGGCCGCTTAAGACTGATCCAGCATATCGAGGATGCGCTGCTTGATGACAGGCGCCGTCTCCTTCGGCTTCACGACCACGAGAATGCTGTCATCACCGGCCACCGTGCCGATGATTTCGGGCCATTTGCAGTAGTCGAGCGCCGAGGCCACGGTATTCGCGCCGCCCGGCAGCGTCTTGACCACGATGATATTGTCGCTGTAATCGCAGTCGATAATCGTATCGTTGAAGACTCGTCTCATGCGCTCTTTCGTGAAAGCGTAGTTTTCCTGCGCGGGCAGCGCGTAGCGATAGCGGCCGTCGCCCGTCGGCACTTTGATGAGCATGAGCTCCTTGATATCGCGCGAAACCGTGGCCTGCGTGACAGCGATGCGTTTCTTGCGCAGCTGAGCCGCCAGCTCATCCTGCGTCTCAATGATCTCATGACGGATAATCTCACGGATCAGCTCAAGTCGTCTTTCTTTCATCAAACGAACCCTCTTTCCCTTTTTCTGATGATTGTAGTCGCAATGATTCTCCATGGCCATGACCTCCGCTCAGGCATTCTGCTTCCACAGCTTCGTGCGCAGGATCTGGTAGTAGTCCTTATCCTCGAATTTGACAATGTCGGCCTGGGCATTGGATTTCTGCACAATGACTTCATCGCCCGGCAGCAGGCGGAAGACCTGCTGTCCGTCAAACGTCACGATGATGTCCTGTTGAACGCGCGCAATCTGGATGTGCACGGTATCGTCCTCGCGGATGACGAGAGGACGGAGATTGAAGGTATGCGCACAGATGGGCGTCACAATGAGAGCACGGACGTTCGGGTTCATGATGGGCCCGCCCGCCGAAAGCGAGTAGGCCGTCGAACCGGTCGGCGTCGAGACGAGGATGCCGTCGGCCTTGTAGTCGAGCAGATGGCTCTGGTTGATGGTCAGGCCGAGGTAGAGCATACGCGCGACGCCGCCCTTGACGACGATATCGTTGATAGCGTGGCCGAGAAAGCGTTTTTTGCCGTCGGAGATGACGTAGCCCGCGAGCAGCAGCCGGTGCTCGATGATGTAATCGCCATCGAGGATTTTCTGCAGCTTCTTCTCGAGCTCATCAAGCTCAATGTCGGCCATAAAGCCCAGCGTGCCGATATTAATGCCGCAGACCGGCACGGCGTGATGGCTGTAGCGGCGGCAGACGCCTAAGAGCGTGCCGTCGCCGCCAATACTCAGCGCGATGTCCGTCGGCACATTCTCGATGTCCGGCACGCCGTAGCCCGCACGCCGGAAAAAGCGGGCCTCCTCGAGCGGCATGATGATGCGCGCGTCCTTATCGGCAAAAAAGTCGAGGATCCGTTGGATGACACGCGGCGCCTCCGGCTTATGGATATTCGGAAATACAGCGATGGTCAGCATCGAATCCTCTCCTTTTCTTTGATGACATCTCTATCCCCGTCGAATGATTCATCTACCAGGATCAATGGTCGAGGTCGGCATGGGCCGCGGCGACGACTTCTTTGATGCGTTCTTCCGTCACTGTGTCTTCGCCCGCTGCCTTCGTCAGGTAAATCAGGTACTCGATATTGCCCTCCGGCCCCTTGACCGGCGAATACGTCAGCGCGAGCGGGCAGAAGCCGAGCTCGCGCGCAAAAGCCGTGACCTTGCGGATGACTTCTTCATGGACGGCGGGGTCGCGCACGACGCCCTTCTTGCCGACTTTTTCGCGGCCGGCCTCGAACTGCGGCTTGATGAGCGCGACGATTTCGCCCGTTTCCTTCAATAAAGTATAGGCGACTGGCAGCACCTTCGTCAGCGAGATGAAGGCGACATCGATGGAAGCAAAGTCCAACGGCTCGCCAATCCTCTCCGGCGTGACCGTGCGGATATTCGTGCGTTCCATGTTGACGACGCGTTCATCTGTGCGCAGCTTCCAGGCGAGCTGGCCGTAGCCGACGTCGATGGCGAATACTTTTTTCGCGCCGTTCTGCAGCATGCAGTCCGTGAAGCCGCCCGTCGAAGCGCCGATGTCGGCCGCCGCCTTGTCCTGCAGGCGCACGCCGAATTCCTTCATGGCCTTCTCGAGCTTGAGACCGCCGCGGCTGACATAGGGGATGTCGTGACCGAGCAGGCGGATTTCCGCCTCGGCCTTGACCGTCGTGCCGGCCTTGTCGACCTTCTGTCCGTCGACGAGGACTTCGCCCGCCATAATCATGCGCTTCGCGCGTTCACGGCTGCCAGCCAGCCCGCGTTCCACGAGCAGGATATCTAATCGTTCTTTTGCCATTCGTCAAAAAACCTTCTATCTATATATTATCTATGCGTTTATTTTTGATGCGTCTCTCTTCATTTTCGGGGCTCTGCCTGAAAATTGCCTGAGACGGCTCCTCGCTTAAAGCTTCGTCAGACGCTCGCGGACTTTTTCGGCCATCTCTGCAGGCTGCAGGCCGCAAAGTTCAAAGAGTTCGCTGCGCGTGCCCTGTTCGATGAAGCGGTCGGGCAGGCCAAAGCGCAGCAGCGGCACGGAAAGGCCCTCGTCGGCGAGGAACTCCGCCACGGCCGAACCAAAGCCGCCGGCCAGCATGTTTTCTTCGGCGGTAATCAGGAGCTTTTTGCTCTTGGCATAGCCGCGCAGCAGTTCCCTGTCGAGCGGCTTGATGAAGCGCATGTTGACCACCGCGGCCTTGATGCCGTCCTCCGCGAGGATGGCAGCGGCTTTTTTCGCCTGCTCCACCATCGTGCCGACGGCGAGGAACGCGATATCGCCCTCGGCCTGCAGCACTTCAGCCTTGCCGATGGGCAGTTTTTCAAAGGAATCCGTCAGCTCCACGCCGAGGCCGCAGCCGCGCGGATAACGCACGGCCGACGGTCCCTCGATGTCAATGGCCGTCGCGAGCATATGACGAAGTTCCTCTTCGTCCTTCGGCGCCATGACGCACATATTCGGCATCTGGCGCAGATACGAGAGGTCAAAGACGCCGTGATGCGTCGGACCGTCTTCGCCGACGAGGCCGGCCCTATCGAGACACAGCGTCACCGGCAGATTCTGCAGGCAGACGTCGTGAATCAGCTGGTCGTAGGCGCGCTGCGCAAACGTCGAATAGAGCGCAATGACGGGGTGCATGCCCGCCGCAGCCATGCCGGCCGCGAGCGTCATCGCGTGCTCCTCGGCGATGCCGACATCGAAAAAGCGCTTCGGATACGCCTTGCCAAACGCCTTGAGGCCCGTGCCCGACGGCATGGCCGCCGTGATGGCGAGAATGTCGGGGCGGTCTTTGGCGAGCTCGATGAGGGCCTGACTGAACACCGAGGTATACGACGGGGCCTTGTTGGCCTTCGGCGCCGACTTGCCCGTGCTCGGGTCAAAGCAGCCCACACCGTGAAATTTTTCCGGTGCCTTCTCCGCGGGGATATAGCCCTTGCCCTTAATCGTATGGATGTGGATGAGAATCGGCCCTTCCATCTCCTTCGCGCGCTGCAGGACTTCTTCCAAAAGGCCGATGTTATGGCCGTCAATCGGTCCGACATAATGGAAGCCCATTTCCTCGAAGATGCTGCCCGGCACGAGTGCGGAACGCACGCCGTCCTTTAAATGACTCGCCGTCTTGTAGACCTTGCCGCCGATGTGCGGGATGCTCATGAGCAGATTGCCCATGTCGCGCTTGGCCCTTGCGTACTGCGGGGCCATGCGGATGCGCGAGAGATATTCGCTCATGGCGCCAACGTTGGCATCGATGGACATCTCGTTGTCGTTGAGGATGACGATGAGCTTTTTGCCGAGGTCGCCGGCGTTGTTGAGGGCCTCAAAGGACTCGCCGCCCGTCAAAGCGCCGTCGCCAATGACCGCGATGACCTGATTGTGCTCGCCCTTCGCGTCGCGCGCAATGGCCATGCCGAGCGCCGCTGAAATTGACGTGCTCGCGTGGCCGACGCCGAACGCGTCATAAGACGATTCAAAGCGATTCGGGAAGCCCGTGATGCCGCCTTTTTTCCGCAGCGTCGCAAAGGCTTCTTTGCGGCCCGTGAGGATTTTATGCGTGTAGGCCTGATGGCCGACATCCCAGACGAGCTTGTCCTGCGGGAAATGGAAGACGCTGTAGAGCGCGAGCGTGAGCTCCACCGTGCCGAGGTTCGGCGCGAGGTGGCCGCCGTTCTGCGAGACCCTGTCGATGATGAAATGACGCAGCTCTGACGCCAGCTTCGTCAGCTCACTGACGGAAAGCTTCTTGACGTCCTCTGGTTTCTCGATTTTGTCGAGTAATTCATACATGGAAACACTTCCCATCAATTTTTTCGTTCGAGCATGTAGCGGACGAGCTGGCGCAGGAAATCGGCCTCCGGACCGAAATCCTGCAGAGCTGCCACAGCGCCGTCGACCGTCTCTTTGGCGAGTTTCTGTGCTTCCTCAAGAGACGTCAGCGTCACATACGTCGATTTCTCGTTGCGGATATCGCTGCCGACTGGCTTGCCGATGAGCTTTTCATCGCCGATGACATCGAGGATATCATCCGTAATCTGGAAGGCCAGACCGAATTTTTCCGCATAGTCCGTGAGGGCTGCGAGCTTCTTTTCGTCCGCACCAGCGAGGATGGCGCCGCTGCGCAGGGCCGCGCGGAACAGAGCCCCCGTCTTGCCCATGTGCATCCTGCGCAGGGTTTCCATGTCGATGTGCTTGCCCTCAGATTCAAGGTCGATGGCCTGACCGCCGACCATACCGTTCATGCCGGCGGCCGTGCTGATTTCCTTGACGACGCGCAGGAGCGTCACGGCGTCCGTATGCTGCTGGCGCGTCAGGACCTCAAAGGCCAGCGTCAGCAGGGCATCGCCCGCGAGCACGGCCATGCCGTCGCCGTAGACCTTGTGGTTCGTCAGCTTGCCGCGGCGGTAATCGTCGTTGTCCATGGCCGGCAGGTCGTCGTGGATGAGCGAATACGTGTGAATCATCTCGAGGGCACAGCCCGCCGTAAGATAATCCGTGCCCTTCGCGCCGACCGCATCAGCCGCGGCCATCAAAAGAATCGGGCGCAGGCGCTTGCCGCCGGCCATCAGGCTGTACTTCATCGCCGCGGCCAGAGTTTCGTCAAGAGGCGGCTCCTGCTCCAATTCCTTTACGAGCTGCTGTTCTACGAGCTCTCTGCGCTCATTCCAAAGTTCCTTCAACATATTCATTCACCCTCAATATCCAATCTGCTTTCCTTGACTTTTCCCTGTTCCTCTTTGACGAGCAGGTCCATGGCCTGTTCGGCGCGGTCGAGTGACTTTGTGCAGTGTTCTGCCAGCGTGACGCCCTCCGAATAATGGCTCATGAGGTCCTTGAGGGAGAGATTCCCCTCTTCCATCTCTTTGACGATGCCCTCGAGTTTCTCAAGGGATTCCTCAAACGAAAGCTCTTTCTTCCTTGGCATATGCAACGTCCTTTCTGGCTGAGCCGCAATATTTTCCGCTCATTTATCTTTTATCTTTTTTATGTTTATCTTTTTTCTTCCACCCGCGCACGGCAGCGGCCGTCCTTCAGCGTGATGTCCAAGAGATCGCCCGCCTTGATTTCCTTGATGCTGCTGACGGCCGCACCCTGCTTCTCGACGATGCCATAGCCCTGACGCAGGATGTGCACCGGGTTGAGCAAATCGAGTTTCTGCAGCACGATGGCCAGCTGGTGCTTCCTGTCCTGCAGCTGATTCTTCGTGAGGCTGTCGAGGCGCGTGCGCAGCTGGTCGAGGCGCTGGGCGCGGTCCGCGAGCAGCAGCTGCGGGTTCTTCATAGCCGTGCTGCGCAGGCAGGCATCGAGCCGCAGGCGCTTTTCCGTCAAAGCGCGCTGCATTTCCTGCTGCAGGCGGGCCTTGAGGCTCCCCACATAGCGCAGATAGTCCTGACGGTCCGGCACGGCGAGCTCCGCGGCCTGCGACGGCGTCGCCGCGCGCTGGTCGCTCGCAAAATCCGCGAGCGTGAAGTCCGTCTCATGGCCGACAGCCGAGATGACCGGAATCTGCGACGCGTAAATCGCACGGACCACCGGCTCTTCGTTGAACGCCAAGAGGTCCTCCATCGAACCGCCGCCGCGGCCGACAATGAGCACATCCACAGGATATTTCTCATTGAAGAACGCAATCGCCTCGGCAATCTGCCCCGCGGCCTCTTCGCCCTGCACGAGCACGGGCTTTAAAACGAGCTGCACCGACGGCCAGCGGCGTTTCGAGACGTGGTAGATATCGCGAAGCACCGCACCTGAAATTGACGTGACGATGCCGATGCGCTTCGGGAATTTCGGCAGCGGCTTTTTATGCGAAGCGTCGAACAGCCCTTCTGCCGCGAGCTTGGCCTTGAGCTGTTCAAACGCCAGCGCGAGGTCGCCCGCGCCCTCCGGCATCATGCGGTCGGCATAGAGCTGGTAAACGCCGTCGCGCTCATAGACGGAAATATTGCCCGTCACGACGACCTGCATGCCGTTTTCCGGACGAAAGCGCAGGTACTGCGCGCGGCTGCGGAACATCACGCCCTTGATGCAGGAATTGGCATCCTTGAGCGTGAAATAGCAGTGTCCCGAGGCATAGCATTTGAAATTCGACAGTTCGCCGCGGACGCTCAGATGCGCGAGCGCGGGCTCACGCTGAAACATCTGCTTGATGTAATTCGTGACATCACTGACACGGTGAACGGTATTTTGCGGTTCACGAAGGATTTCCATGACAGCAGCTTCCCTTCTTTCCAGCCCTTCCGGCTTTTCACGCCATTACAAGAAAAAAGCCAGACCAAAGTCTGGCTCCTCGCATTCGTCACTGCACGCTTTTCATGATTGCGCCGAGAATCCCGTTCACGTAGCGGCTGGAGTCATCCGTACCATACTTCTTTGCCAGTTCCACAGCCTCATTGATGGCAATATTCGGCGTAAGTTTTTCTTCGGCAAAGCACATCTCGTACGTTGCCATGCGCGTGAGATTGCGGTCCACCACAGCCATGCGCTCGACTTTCCACTCGCGGGAGTTCTGCGCAATCTTCTGGTCAATGGCCTCGAGATTGGCACGCGTCCCGTGGACGAGTTCCTGCACGAATTTGCGGTCATGCGCGCTCAGGTGCTCCGACTCGCCGAGGGCCGTATCGATGGCCAACGTCTCCTGCATCTCCTCCTGATCCGCCGAATCTGCCGGATTCAGGTCCAACTGGAACAGCGCCTGCAGCGCGACTTCCCTTGCTTGTCTACGACTCATTCCTAACCTTCCTTATACTATGTTTCTATTCTATGTTCTCTATGTTCGCGATGTGTTATCTGCGCAGGGCTTCAGCGCAGGCGGTTGAGCCTGTCGAGGAAGTCGTCGGCCAGACGGCCGAAGAATTCCGGGTCGCGGTCCGACTTGCGGCCGAGGTAAAGGCCGACGCCGCCGCAGAACACGACAAAAAACGTGCGCCAAAAGCCAAACAGCAGAATCGCAATGGCCAGAATGGCACCGGCAGAGCAGCCGAGGCATGCGCCCCGGTTCTGCTGCCAGCGCTCAAACAGCCACGCTTTGATTTTTTCTTTCATCTTCGACCACCGCCTCAGACCACACGGCGTTTCGCGGGCAGATTGTCCGTGATGCTTGTGATGCGCGTATCGATGGCCACATCGTCAAGGCCCATGACCTCGTGAATCTGGGCACGGACCGCAGCCGCGGCCGCTTCCGTGAGTTCCTGCACGTTGACATTCCGGCCGACGGTGAGTTCCTGCACGAGGCGCAGCGTCTCCGGCGCATTGCGCGAAGGACGCACGCTCGTGACACGCACCTTGGCCATACGGATGCCGTGCATGCCCATGAGCGTCTGTTCCGCCATATTGCGGATGGCCGGCATGGCTACCTGCACGCCGCCGTTCTCATTCTGCAGCACGACAAAGTCACCGCTGCGGCGCGTGTAGTCCGCGCGCGTATGCACGGAAACACGCAACAGGTACAGAGACAGCACAAGGATGGCAGCCGAGACGCCGATGGTCTCCGGACGGGAAAGGACATAGTGGAGTTCGTTGAGCCAGATGGATTCCGGCACTGCCTGCAGACAGAGCAGGAGCATCAGCACGGACAGAGCTGCCGTGCCGATGGAGAAGACAAACAATAAAAAACGGTTGATGATCCCCATGTTATCCGCCTCGCTTCAACTCAGCGTACACGCACCTCTTCTGCCTTCGGCGCTTCCTCCGGGAAACCGACACCCTGTACGTGGACATTGACTTCGACAACCGACAGGCCCGTCATCGTCTCGATGGCCTGCTTGACATTTTCCTGTACCGCCAGAGCGATATCCGGGATGCGCACACCGTATTTGACGATGATGAAGAGGTCGACGGCTGCTTCCTTCTCACCGACTTCGACCTTGACGCCCTTGGCAAAATTCTTGCGGCCGAGCATCTCTGCGATGCCGCCGGCAATGCCGCCGCTCATGCCGGCAATGCCATCGACTTCCGTAGCAGCAAGACCTGCAATGATGCTGACAACTTCATCCGCAATGCGGATGGCACCGAGGTTCGAATCTTTTTTGACGACTTCTTTTTCGTTGGTCATGACAAAGGCCTCCTTGCCTGAAATAAAATCTGTATCGTTTCTCCATGCATCAGCAGAGGCAGAACAGCCCGACGGCTGAAAAACATATCCCCGCCATGCATATTTATACTGTACTATTCGTTAAGTCAACCACAATTTCCTGCCCGAACGAAAAATAAATATTAAAATGAAAGAAATGCAGCTGCCATGCCGGAGATGCAGAGCATCCCTTCAGCATAACAGCTGCCTTGAAAAAGCAAATTATGCGCGCTCGATGTAGTTGCCCGTACGCGTATCGATGCGAAGCGTATCGCCTTCGTTGACGAACAGCGGCACGCGGACTTCGTAGCCCGTCTCAACCTTCGCCATCTTCGTAGCGCCCGTAGCCGTGTTGCCCTTGACACTCGGCTCGCACTCAACAACCTTGAGGTTGACGGAGTTCGGCAGCTGGATGCCGATGATGCGGCCCTTGAACGTCTGCAGCGCGACTTCCATGTTCTCCATGAGGTAGTTCAGCGCATCGCCGAGCTGGTCCTTGTTGAGTTCCGTCTGCTCGTACGTTTCCGTATCCATGAACGTGTACATGCCATCCGACTCGTAGAGGTACTGCATGTTGCGCGTCTCGAGGTGAGCGGCCGGCATCTTTTCATTCGGATTGAAGGTACGCTCTACGACTGCACCCGTCTCAACATTCTTGATCTTCGTGCGCACGAAAGCAGCGCCCTTGCCCGGTTTTACGTGCTGGAAATCGACAATCTGCCAAACACCGCCATCAATTTCAATCGTCAAGCCAGTGCGGAAATCAGTACTATTAATCATTAACTTACGCCCTCCAAAATATGATATTCGAATTCAAGATACCAAACGTATCATAACATTATTTATTATAATCAACTTGCGACCTATCGTCAAGCGCTGACGTGCCTGTGTCCTGCCTGTCTCAAAGGATTTCGACGAGTTCCTTATTCGATTTCGTCAGACGCTCGCTGCCCGTCTTCGTCACGAGCACCGTATCCTCGATGCGCAGGCCGCCCCACCCCGGCAGATAGACACCCGGCTCATCGGTAATGAGCATGCCCGGCTGAAGATGCTCACACGTGCTCGACGGCGACAGACGCGGCTCTTCGTGAATCTCGAGGCCGAGGCTGTGGCCGAGGCCATGGCCGAAATACTGCGCGAGGTCGTACTTCTTGAGAAATGCACGCGAAGCCGCGTCAATCTCTTTGCCCGACTTGCCCGGCGCGATGGCCTCGAGGACCATCTTCTGCGTACCGAGCACGGCATTGTAGACTTCGCGCTGGCGGTCGCTGGCCCTGCCGACGCAGACCGTGCGCGTGATGTCGGAGCAGTAGCCCTGATATTTGGCGCCGTAGTCCATCGTGACAAAGTCGCCCTCTTCGATGAGCTTTTCCGTGGCCGTGCCGTGCGGCATGCTGCCGCGCAGGCCCGAGGCCACAATCGTATCGAACGAAGGCTTCTCCGAGCCCGCTTCGCGCATGACCTGTTCGAGGCGCGCGGCCACGGCGATTTCCGTCATGCCCGGCTTGATGAATTTGACGATGTCCTCAAACGCCTTGTCGGCAAATTCACAGGCTTTGCGGATATAGCCGATTTCTTCCTCATCCTTGATTTGGCGCAGGGCGTCGAGGTTTAAAGGCGTCCTGAACTCCACGCCGTCGAGCAGCGAAGCAAGGCCGGCATAGACATCGTAAAGGATGGCGTTGCCTTCAAAGCCCACGCGCCGGCAGCCGAGCTTCTTGACGAGCTCGGCCGTCTTTTTGATGAGGCCGTGCTTGTGCTCCACGACTTCAAACAGCGGCGCCTGGTTCTGGGCCTGCTCCGTATAGCGGTTGTCCGTGACGAGCAGAGCCTTGTCCTTCGTGATGACGAGCGTCGTATCATCGCCGCGGAAGCCGCTGAAGTAATGAAGGTTGACGTATTTCGTCACGATGACGCCATCGAGATTTTTTTCGGCAAGAAGGCTGCGCAGGGCAGTCAGACGGTTCGGATTCATAAAAACATCTCCTGTTTCAATGCATGCCTGTACTTTATTCCATGATAGAATCAGAGTTTTCCAGCTTTATCGAGCTTGTAGATGATGGCTTCGAGCGCCGCGAGGTAGCTCTCGACGCCGAGGCCCGAAATCTGGCCCATGGCGACCGGAGCGAGCACCGACGTATGGCGGAACTCTTCGCGCTTGTGAATGTTCGACAGATGCACCTCGATGACCGGCACGTCGATGGCCGCAATCGCATCGCGGATGGCGATGCTGTAATGCGTGAACGCCGCGGCATTGAAGAGGATGTAATCGAATTTATGATTGGCCTGCTGGATGGCGTCGACGAGGTCGCCCTCGTGGTTCGACTGGAAGAACGCGGTCTCGACGCCGGCTTCCGCCGCGCGCGCCGCAATCATCTCATTGATGTCGTCCAGCGTCGTGTAGCCGTAGATTTCCGGCTCACGCGTGCCGAGCAGGTTGAGATTCGGTCCATGCAGTACGAGTATTCTTGGCATAATAATCCCTCCAACATAAAAAGCGGGACGAGACGGCCGAGCCGGCTTTTCCCGCCGCATTCACGGATGCAAAAAACAGGCCCCATCAGTAGCGGATGACAAAGCGCTTTTCGTCCGGTACGACGTCGATGGGTTCGAACGTCAAGGACTTGACCTTGATGAAGTAATTGCCCTCGCGGATGAGCACGGAGAGCTTATCGACTTTGTCAGGGTCGCCCTGAATCTCCATCGTGACGCTGCCGTCCTCCATATTGCGCACCCAGCCCGTCAGCCCGTAAGCCGTGGCGTGCTGCTGCACGAACATGCGGAAGCCCACGCCCTGCACGCGGCCGGTCGCTCTGCCAGAATAACGAACAAGATTTGTCTCTGCCATAGAAAGCCCTTCTTTCTCTTGAGGCGCCGCGTCACTCCGCCTTTTTCGCGATGTCGCGGCGCAGGATGGTATACGGTTCCACAGGCCTGTCCATGCGGATCTTCACGATCTGCTGGGCATGAGGGGCAACGCTGATGGCATTCCCCTCTTCGTCAAGCATATCAGAAAGTTTCTGACGATACAAGGGGGCATGCGGCTGGAATACCTCAATTTCCTGCCCGATTTTCATATTATTGCGCTGCTCGACGACGGCATAGCGCGTCTCGGGGTCGTACGAGCGCACGAGGCCGATGAATTCCGACGTCTGGTCATATGACGAACGGCCGTAAAGCTGGTCATTGGCGTCGGGCTGATGGTAGTAAAAGCCCGTCGTGTACGGACGGTGCGAGACCTTCTCGAGCTCGTCGAGCCAGCTCTGCTGAATCTTAAAATGCTCAGGGTCCTCAAAATACGCGTCAATCGCGAGCCTGTAGGCCTTGACGACACTTGCCGCATAGTGAACGCTCTTCATGCGGCCTTCGATTTTAAGGCTCTCGACGCCGCTTTCGATGACGTCGGCGATATGCGGCAGCAGGCACATGTCCTTCGAGTTCATGATGTACGTGCCGCGTTCATCCTCGGCAATCGGGAAGTATTTGCCGGGGCGCGTCTCCTCGACGAGTGCGTACTTCCAGCGGCACGACTGCGCGCAGCTGCCGCGGTTCGAGTCGCGGCCCGTGAAATAATTCGACAGCAGGCAGCGGCCCGAGTACGAAATGCACATCGCGCCGTGCACGAACATCTCAAGGTCCGCCGTCGTCTTCGCACGGATTTCGCGGATTTCGTTTAAAGACATCTCGCGTGCGAGCACGACGCGCTTCGCGCCGAGGGCCTGCCACGCATTGACCGTGCGCCAGTTCGTATTGTTCGCCTGTGTGCTGATATGGATTTCCATATGCGGCGTGACTTCTTTGCAGAGCGAGAAGATGCCGAGGTCCGCAATGAGCAGCGCATCGACGCCGATTTTCTCGAGATAGCGCAGATAATCCGGCAGCCCTTCAAGGTCGCTGTTGTGCGGGAAGATATTGACCGTCACATAGACCTTCTTGCCGAGGTTATGCGCAAAATCCACGGCCTCTTTGAGTTCTTCCTGCGTGAAGTTGCCGCCAAACGCGCGCAGGCCGTACATCTTGCCGCCAAGGTACACAGCGTCCGCGCCGTAAAGCAGCGCCATCTTCATCTTTTCCATATTTCCGGCTGGGGCGAGAAGCTCCGGCTTTTTTAACATAATAAATTTTCCTCCGATATATTCCTCTATTTTTGTTACAGTTAAGCATTCCGACGCGACACGGCCAGTCCGTCGCCGTTCTCGAGAATCTCCGTCGTGAAGCCCTCGGCCCCGCTCGTCAGCGCGATGTACTCGCGCAGTCGCTTGACAATCGTGCGGTAGCGCCGCGGCGCCTTTTCCTCGCTGCGTACATAGCCGCGGAACAGCACATTGTCCGCGACAATCGTGCATTTTGGCGCGAGCAGCGGCTGGATTTTGTGAAAGTAATCGACATACTGTCCCTTGGCCGCGTCGATAAAAACAAAATCGTACGTTCCCTGCAGCTGCGTGAGGATTTCGCCCGCATCGCCCTGCAGAATCTCAATCTGCGCGCTGTAGGGCGAACGGTCGATATAGGCCTTGGCCGTCTTGGCGCGTTCCTCCGAGAGCTCCAGCGTCGTGATATGGATATCCTCAGCGCCGTTGCCGGCGAGCAGCAGTGCCGAATAGCCGATGGCCGTGCCAATCTCCAGGACACGATGCGGCTTTTCCGCGCGGATGATTTCTAAAAAGGCGCGGCGTCCCCGTTCGTTGATGATGGGCACGTGATGTTCCGCCGCATAGGCCTCCATCTCGCGCAGCAAATTTTCAAACTCTGACATAATCTACCAATTTCCTTTTTATCGTGCATATGATGGGCTTAACGCACCTGCTCCACAATGGCCAGATGCTCCTCATACGTCTTCGCGTAATGATTGTGTCCGTCATGGTCGGCGACGAAATACAAATAATCCGTCGCGGCCGGATGCAGTACGGCGTTAATCGCCTTCATGCCGGGGCTCGCAATCGGTCCGGGCGGCAGGCCCTCGTGCTGATACGTGTTGTACGGCGAATCAATCTTCGTGTCGGCAATCGAGACATTTTCCTTCGGGCCGGCCATGAGGTACTGCAGCGTCGTATCCGACTGCAGAGGCATGCCCATCTGCAGGCGCTTCAAGAAGACCTGCGCGATAATCGGGCGGTCCTCATCGTAGCGCGCTTCCTTCTCAACGAGCGAGGCCAAAGTCACGAGGTCGTGAATCGACAGGCCCATGCTCGCCGCCTGCTGACGCATCGCCGGCGTCAGGCGGCTGTCGAAGTCCTGCGTCATCATCTTCATGATGAGCTCCGGCGTCACATCGCTCTGAATCTCATACGTATCGGGGAAGAGATAGCCCTCGGCCGCATAGCGCTCGTTCGGCAGTTTCTTCATATAATCGTACGGCGCATACGTCTTGGCCTTTTCAAGGAAATCCTGCTCGTCCACGAGACCTTCGTCAGCGAGGCGCTTCGCGATTTCCTTGACGCCAAAGCCCTCCGGAATCGTGAACTTGACAATGGTCGTATCGCCCGCGACGAGCTTATCGAGCACGGCCTGTTCGTCCATATGCGGCTTAAAAGCATACGTGCCCGTCTTGAACTTGCCCGCATCGCCCTGCAGCTTCATGAGCCACCAGAAGCGGAACCGGCTGTCGATGACGCCGAGCTGCGTCAGGCGTTCCGAGATTTCCGACGCCGTCGTGCCCGACTTAACCGTCATGTAGATATTTTCCTTGGCATCACGGTCCGAACGCTGCATGACCGCCGTCGTGCCAAACGCCAGATACGTGCCGAGACCGCCGCCCACAAGCACAATAAATACGGCCGCAATCGCCGCCCACTTCTTCCAGCCAAGCGAACTCAGCTTATTTTTGCAGCGTGTCCAGCGGCTTTCCTCTATCGTCACCATCGTCAGACGGGGCTTTGCCACTGGCTTTTTGCTCTCCGCCGCATTTTTATCTTTGGCATCGGCTTCTGCTTTTGCCGCCGTTTTCTCTTCTGGCGCGTTTTCCGCAGCGGCCTCTTTCTTTTCTCCTTGTGCCTGCTCCGTTTTTGGCGGCTCTTGTTTCTTCTCCGGCTTCGGCGGCTCTTTTTGTGCTGCCGGCTGCTCGGCCTTTGGCTCCTGCTCCGCCGTTTCTTTTTCCTTTTGCTCAGGTGCTTTCGCCGTGTTCTGGGGCTTCTTTTTTGCGTCCTGCATAAATATTTCTCCGTACATGAAAAAGCCGCTATCCGAAAACGGATAGCAGCCGTGTCAGTCTTCTTTAGTCGTTCTCAGCTTCGTCAACCAGTGCGTTGTAAGCCTGCTGGACTGCCTCAAACTCTTCATCCGTCGGCTCGACGTACTCGTCTTCGCCGTCCGCATTCGTGACAATCTTGGCAATGATGACATCTTCGTCATCATCCTCACAGCCGCAGCCGCACGAATGAACATGCTCTTCCTCGTCATCCTCATGGAGACCGACGAGCAGCGCATACTTCTCTTCGTCCACAGGGATAATCATTTCCTCGCGATAGTAGTACTCATTGCCTTCCTCGTCCGTCATGACAACGACGATATCGTCCTCATTCGTCATATCCTGATCTGCCATTCGATACACCTCTTCTTCCTATATATAATAAAAAACGGAATACAAAATTATCTTCTTGAAACTGTTCTTGAACTTCTTTCATTGTAGCGTATCGCCCAAAGCCTTGTCAATCACAAAAGCACGGCAAAACGCCGGCCGTCAGCGCTTACTGTCAAGGAACCCCTGCAGGATAAAGACCGCCGCCATCTTGTCGATGACCTTTTTGCGTTTTTTGCGCGAGACATCGGCTTCAATCAGCGAACGCGTCGCTGCGACCGTCGAAAGGCGCTCGTCCCAGAAAAACACCTCGACATCGGGATATTTCTTTTTGACTTCGCCCATGAATTCCTTGACAATCGCGCAGCGGTCGCCTTCCGTGCCGTCCATGTTCTTCGGCAGGCCAGACACGAGCGACTTCGTCTCATACATCTTCATGAGCTCGCCAAGACGATTGAGGTCATCGTCAAGCGACTTGCGGCGAATCGTCTCGACGCCCTGGGCCGTGAGCCCGAGCAAATCACTTACGGCAATGCCAATCGTGCGGTCGCCAATATCGAGCGACAGGTAACGCTTCATTTCTTTTCTGCACCTTTCTCCAGATACGAACGCACGAGCTCTTCAAGGAGTTCATCGCGCTCCAGCGTGCGAATCAGGCTGCGCGCATCGTTGTGACTCGTCACATAAGCCGGGTCCCCCGACAGCAGATACCCGACAAGCTGATTAATCGGGTTGTACCCCTTCTCCTCCATCGCAGCACAGACCGAACGGATAATGCGCTCAGCTTTATTTTTATCGTTCCCAAAGCGGAACATCATAGTTTCTTCGTTGTTAGCCATGTTGATTCCTCCAAAGCACTTATTGTTTTGACTTTATCTTACCATATTTTTGACGTTATGACCATTGTACGCTTGCTTTCTATAGTTTGTCTGAAAGACACGTCCGGCTGCCTTATCACGATTCAGTTCTTTGACCATCCAAATCTGCATCTTGGAGTACCACTGGTCGCCAGAGGAGATTGTCGGACGGATCCAGTTGGAGCATGGCTGCCGTCTCGTCAGCG
>OIYH01000357.1_pt1 | contig 36195 bp, 24 predicted proteins | sample 1587911 | NCBI WGS metagenome assembly OIYH01 (sample SAMN03283252) | human gut metagenome | biome: human-associated habitat; material: feces | host: Homo sapiens | place: USA | collected 2013
GTATTTCAGCTTTTCATAATTTAAATAAAAAAGCCGGATGATCGGGCGATATCTGTCTGTATTGTCTACATTCAGGTATTTCGCCTCCAACATCGGCTTTTTCAAAGTCTCATTTATTCTCATAATGTCTGCTGTCCTCTTTTATCCAATTTATTTCGTCCATGTAAAGCGGACGTTCAAAATTTATATCTTCGGCATACTTTCATTTAACTACAGGTATCGTATCATAAGACAATTTACATCACAAGATAATTTTTACTTTTCGTTTCTGTTCCATAAAATTGCAATCACGGAACTGACAAGCAGCAGCATCGGATAGAAGAGTCTTGGCATGATCTGGAATGCCGAAAGTTCTCCGCCAAGTTCATTTACGGCAGAAATCGCCACCAGCATCTGGGCACCGTATGGGATGATGCCCTGGAAAATACAGGAAAAGGTATCCAGGATCGAGGCTGCTTTTCTCGGCGTGATGCCGTACTCCTGTGCCATTTCTTTTGCGATCGGATTTGCCATGACGATCGCCACTGTATTGTTTGCCGTAGCAATGTCCATCGCACCGACCAACAGTCCCATGCCAAGCTGACCGCCACGTTTGCCGCGGAAAATCCGGTGGATCCAGGCAAGCAGAGCATCAAATCCGCCATATTCACGGATCAAGGCACACATTGCCGCAACCAGAATCGCAACCATGCAGGTTTCAAACATTCCGGAAACGCCATTCCCCATGTTTGCAAGAAGATCGACCGGTGCGATATGCCCTCCGGCCAGCATGATAAACGCCCCGGAAACAATCCCGATCAGAAGCACCACAAAGACATTAATGCCGATAATGCCTCCGATCAGCACCAGCACATACGGGATCACCTGAACCAGATGATAAGATTGGCTGACCTGCCCCTGCACTTCTGTCTGAAAGGACAGAATCAGGATTAAAATCAGCGTTGCGGCTGCTGCCGGAAATGCAATCCAGAAATTCTCCCGGAACTTGTCTTTCATCTCACAGCCCTGCCCGTTGCAGGCGGCAATCGTCGTATCGGAAATAAAGGAAAGATTATCGCCGAACATTGCTCCGCCCATAACAGATGCCACACAGAATGCAAGTTCAAATCCGGACGCAGCGGAAACAGCTGATGCGATCGGCACCAGAAGCGTGATCGTTCCGACCGATGTTCCCATCGCCACGGAGACAAAACAGGCCACCACAAACAATACCGCCACTGCATATCTCGCCGGGATCAGGGAGAGCATACAATACGCCACACTCTCTGCACTTCCCCTGCCTACAACTCCGACAAACGAACCCGCAGCCAGAAAGATCAGCAGCATCGTGATGATGTTTTTATCACCCACGCCGCCAGACATGATCTCCAGTTTCTGTTCAAAATTTACCGCCCGGTTCTGCAGACAGGCAACCAGGATCGCTGCCAGAAAAGCAACCACGATCGGCACATTATAAAATCCCATCGGAATTTTCATCACGTATTCAAATAAAATACCAAGTCCGAGATACAGCACAAGAAATACGCCGATCGGCATTAAAGCGATCGCATTTCCTTTTTCCTTTCCATTTCTGTTTTCCTCTTCTTTTCCCATTTTGCTTCCTTTCTGTTACTGTTCTTCCTTCTTTCTCATTTTAAGCACTCCGAGAAGTTTTGTAATCTCCTTTTGCGGATCATCCCACCAGTCCATCGTCCAGATGCGATACAGTTTCCATCCAAGTCCTTTCAGCACTTCAAACTGTGCCACCTCACGGTCTTTCGTATTTGCCGACTGACAGTAAGAATCTCCGTCCGTCATAATTCCGAGCAGATATTCTTCCGGATGATCCGGATTGATCACTGCGATATCCACTTTGAATTTTGAATGGCCGACATTTAACTGATACTCGTATCCAGCATCTGCAAGTGCCCGGCAGATTTTTGCTTTGATCCCCTGATTTTTGACTGCTTCATTCTGTCTGTAGTCTCCCCGCAATTTTCCATTCTGAGCAAATTCCATGAAATATTTCAGAGATTCTACGCCTTTTGCTTTTGTTCGTCTCAAATTGATCTGATCGGCTGTCATAACAGAAAACACCACCATTTCACACCGGGCACGGGACACGGCTACATTCAGACGTTTCCATCCGCCATCCCGGTTCAGCGGTCCGAAATTCATGGACAGCTTTCCTTCCGCATCCGCTCCGAATGCAACGGAAAACAGGATCACATCCCGCTCATCTCCCTGGACATTCTCCAGATTTTTGACAAACAACGGCTCTTCTCCCATATTTGCCCATTTATCAAACTCCAGATCCTTCTGATATTCTTCCTGGAGCAGATCCTCGATCAGAGTCTGCTGATTAACATTAAACGTAACCACACCGATCGTCTGCTTTTTCTGTTCTGGATCGGCATATCTTTTCTTGATCTCCGCAACGATCGCCTGTGCTTCTCCTTCGTTCACACGGCTCTTGCCGCGATCAAAAAAGCCTTCCACTTTTACCATGCTGACGCGTCTTTGCCGGTCATTTACCGATGGGAACGTAAGCATAGAATTTTCATAAAATTCCCGGTTACAAAAAGCGATCAGGCTCTCATGGCGGCTTCGGTAATGCCAGTGCAGATGTGCGGACGGCATGCCAAGTGCCGGACAGTCATCGAGAATACTGTCCAGATCTTCGATATCCAGATTGTCCTCATCCACCGAATTTCCCGCAAAAAAGCTGGTCGGAGGCATCTGATTCGGATCCCCTACAATCACTGCATTTTTGCCTCTTGCAAGGGTACCGACTGCTTTACAGGTCGGAAGCTGCGATGCTTCGTCAAATACCACAATATCAAACAGATCATTTTCTGCCTTTAAATACTGAGCCGCCGAAATCGGACTCATCAGCATACACGGACAGAGTCTCTGCAAAATATGCGGGATCTGTTCAAACAGTAGACGGATGGAAATACCTCTGCCGTTGCTGCTGATCGCCCTTCTTAAATAATTCAGTTCTCTGCTGACTTCCACCGAATCACTGACAGACGGAAGCTGCGATGACAGCCGGTAAAACATTTCTTCTTTCGTCAGCTGCATACATTCCTGATCCAGCTTTTTAAACTGCCCGATCTGAACCTGAAAACCGGTTCCGGTAAATCCGTTCAGCACCGGTTCGGATTCGATCACGCCAAGAATGATCGCCCGGTAAATGGAACGCAGATATACATTCAATACCACTTCATGCGGAAGGCCTTTTTCATAGGCATCACAGATCGGAGCAAGCCCGTTTTTCCGGCACAGATCTACATTCTGCTGATAAACAATCCAGTCTTTTAATGCGGCTGCATTTTCCAGAATACAGCCACAAAGTGCCTTTCTGTTCTCAATCCAGTCTGCTTTCTCATCGCAAAATTTCAGTTCCAGCAGCTCTGCAACCTTTCGCTCTGCAGCATCCATGCTATTCCAGATAGAAAAGAGTGCTTTTCCCTTCCGGACAAGTGTACTTAAAATGCCCCTCGCCTCGATTTCCTGAAGTACTCCAGCAAAACGTACCATATTCTTTCTCTGATTTTGGATCTGTACTTTATAAGACTGCAATTCTTCATTTGTCAGATGTTCTTTCAAGATCTGTTTCCAGTCATAAGACAGTTCTGCTTCTGCCGCTTCCATTTTCTGCTCTTCCTGCTGATAAGCAGTGATCTCCGTCAGATACAGCGGAATCTGCTCGACCTCCACCGGAAATACGGCAAACAGCTGCATTTCTGCCACAAGTGTCGCCTGTGCTTTTCCTTTTAAGAAAAATACCTTTTTGTTTGCTTCTTCGTACTTCGCATGATAAGAACTCATGTCCTGACTTAAGAAATTTTCGTTCCATTTTGAAAGCATTTCTGCCTTTTTCTGTTCAAATTTCTCCTGTTTTTCCAGATATTCTTCCGGAACGGAAAATTCACGTTCAACAGAATCTGTTGTCCTCAAAAAGGCAGGCATTTTTTCCGTACTTTCCATACACCGGATCAGTTCGGATACCTGATTCCATTCTGCCTTTGTGACCGGGTTTTTGATTCCGGCAGAGGCGGCAAAATCCGCCATCTGAGCCTGGATGCTATCAAGTACAGACAGATAGTTTTGCATCGCCGGCTCCAGTTCCATTTTCAGATGCTGACTGTACTGTGCCCTTTTCACTGCCGCAAGCGGATGCTGATACGGATGACCGATGGATCTTCCGGCTGAGATCAGACGTTCCAGATGGTTTTTCTGACTGCTCAGATCACCTTCTGTTATATTTTTGATATCCGATACCGGAAATTTTACCTGTTCTTTTGTTTCCGGAATACTTTCGTAAAGATCGATCAGCTGACGCAGACTCTTTCCGAAATTTCTTTTTTTATGTAGTGCTTTTGCGTAAGCATCCAGTTCGGTACGCATCGCATGGATGTCCGCAATTCTCTGCTCATAATCTGTTTTTGTGCCTTCCATGTCAATCTCAAGACCACGCCGCAGCTGATTTAAAACTGCCTTTTTCGTAGCTTTGTTCGAATGTAATTTCAGGCAGAAATCATCGATTCCAAGTGCCGCCAGACGTTTCTGTACCACTTCCAGTGCAGCTCTTTTTTCTGCCACAAAAAGAACTGTCTTTCCTTTTGTCAGTGCATTTGCAATCAATGCTGTAATGGTCTGCGATTTACCGGTTCCCGGCGGTCCGTGCAGTACAAAACTCACCCCTGCGGCAGCCATATTGATGGCATGCAGCTGAGAAGCATCCGCCGTTACCGGTAAATAGGCCTCCTTCTGATCCACTTCTTCCGGGATCGTGCAGTCCCAGTCCACAGCTCCTTCGATCAGACTGTGGACGATCTTGTTTCCCTCCAGGAAATCACGGTTGTTATGAATATCATTCCACATCACAAACTGCGAAAAAGAAAAGTTTCCGATCACGGCAACTTCCAGCACATCCCACATTTCCATGCTCATCACCGCTTTTCGGATCATTGCAAAAATCTTCGGCATATACATTCCATGCTCATCCTGCGGCGGCGGATTCATGCCAGGAATCGTGATCTCATAATTCTGCTTCAGAAACTCCAGAAGCGTAATGTTGATCTGTGAATCCTCATCCCGCATCTGCATCGCATAGCCTCTGCCCGCAGACTTTCGCACAATGTCGATCGGCACCAGAACGATCGGCGCGTATCTTGCCTGTGCGTTCTTTTTCTGTTCAAACCAACGAAGCATACCAAGTGCCAGATATAACGTGCTTGCTCCATTTTCTTCCAGAGATGCTTTTGCAGAACGGTACATTTTCGTCAGAGAAGTGCTTAAATCTTTCTCGCTGTAAATGGAATGCAGTCTTTTGTGTTTGCTCTCAAAAGAAATAAATTCTGATAATTCTCCCAGTTTGTTGAGAAGTTCGATCTGACTTTCTGCTGCCGGATTCACACCTACATCAGCCGGCCGCGGCATCACCTGAAACGCTTCCCCGTCAAACAGTGCATCCTCAAGACTTCCGATATCCGCGGACAAAACCGGCACAACACTCTTTGTGACACGCATATTGATCAGCATATTCCGAAGGCTCAGATCCAGAAGTTTGCGCTCCCACTGCGTCAGTTTTGTGACCTGTGCCTTTTCCGTACAGTCCGAAAAATCAAAGATCTCGATTTTGCTGTCTGATCCACCTGTGACCTCTTTTTCTTTTCGGTCCTCGTGCAGAACCTCAAACCCGTTTGCCGTCTGAACCCGGATTGGAAGTGGACGGATTCCCCTGCTTCTGGCACGCTTCACATCGATTGCAAAATTAAACTTCCCATAATTGGAAACACGCCGTTTTGCCATGGCTGCTGCTTCGTCAAAACTTACATTCTGCCCGGAACACATCGCCGTACATTCCACAACCATGAGCTCCTGAATGCCTTTTGCCATACGTTTCTCAAGCTGTGACGGATCATCCACCAGAATATCTGCAAACGCTCCGTCCACCAGCCAGACACCGGCAAAAATATGACCTTCCACAACCACCATGAACGGATTCAGATCCATCGCTTCCAGACATGCCGTATAGAGCAGCGTCAGATCCATGCAGTTTCCAAAATGCTGTTCCAGCACCGCATCTGCCAGGCGGACTCTCTGCCCGCATGCCTCAAAGCTCGCTGTCGATGCATACGTGATATTCTTCTGCTGGATCGCCGCATAAGCCGCTGCCGCCATGTTTCTGACACGCTCCTGATCACCGGACTGATAACCGTCCAAAGAAGGATCGCCTGTCCATTTCTCCAGATATTTCGAAGCCAGCTGGATCAGACTGACCACCGCCGGATGATTCGGCATTGCAAAAGATGTCAGAAGCTCCGGCGTATACTGAAATCCCGGGAACTCATCAAACGCCATAACCGTGATATTGATCTTTTCCGATGCCAGCACAGTTTCCCCATCCAGAACCGTAACCGTCAGCTGACCGGAAAACTTCTCCGTGATCGATGCCAGATATCCGACATGGAATGTCAGAGCCAGATTTCGAAAATGCAGCTCCTCACCTGTCTGCAGTGCCTCGATCCCGCACACAAAATCCTCCATCAGCTCACCGTCCGAAGCGATTTTTAAAAGCAGAGCATTCCGTTCCGTTTCGGATGTGTTTTTGATGCAGATATCACGCACGACAGAAGCACCATTGTGAACCAGTGCATAGTTGATCACCTCATCGATCTCACATGCTAAGACAATGCTGTTTTCTGGTTTATTCGCTTCCTCTGCTATTTCAGGCTGCTTCGTTTGCAGATGTTCTGTGGCTGCTGTATTTACTGCATTTTCTATATTTTTGTTTGCTGCGTTTACAGCTTCTGCTATATTTTCATTTGCTGTTTTTTCTGTCTTTGCTATATCTGCTGTTTTTGTTTCCCTCTGCTGCCCCGCCATCATCCGCTGTGTGGCTGCCTCACGCTCCGGTATGATCAGCTTCTCCCTGGATATCCGAACCATCTGACGATCCGGCCGGATAAACTTCTGACGATCCATCTTTATCAACTTGTAGTCCCCCAGTCTTGTTTGTTGATTTTCCCGTTTGCTTAGGATAAAACAAATGAAAATGCCCCAAACACCAGGAAAATACTTTGTAGATATACTACCATTTATCTCCCTTTGGTTCAAGGCATTCACACACTTATCCGAAAATAAGAATCAATAACAAAACCAATAATACAATCACCAAAAAAATCAACACCACGATCAGCTTGTTTTCCAGATTTCCCTGTTTTTTCTCCACACTCACACTATTTGTCAACAATCCCTGTATCCAGCCGACTGCCAGCTGATACATTCCCTGAACGTTTGGATGACAGCCATCCATCGTCTCATACATCACATTCATTTTCCGCAGATCTATCAGCCTGCATCCATACGCCGCCGCACATTTTCGAATCGCAGCATTATAACTTTCCAGTGAATTTCCCTTCACTCTTTTCGGAAATGCCCGCCGTCCATTGACCGCTGCCGGACAGATGGTTGCACAGTAAATCTCTGCATCCGGATAACGGCATCGTAAGAGCCACAGCATTTTTTCATATGCCGTCTGGAAATAACCTTTTCCGACCGGAATGCCGTTTCCAAAATCGTTCATTCCAAGAGAAACTAAAATTGCATCCGGTATTTCTCCGTTTTGATGAAGACACTTGGTACGCCACTCACTGCTGCCGGAAGAATCGATGTTTCCATAAACTTTACTTCCGCTCCAGGAATAATTCGTCAGAAGTCTGGCTCCAAGCTGGTTTAGCACGATCATCCACCACGTTGAATCCACGGAAAAAATCCCGTTTCTTTCTGCATATTTCGGTGTGTAATACACTTTGCACTCCGGCGGATTATATCCGTAATATGTACTGAGCGAATCACCGTAGATAGAAACTTTCTTTCCCCACAGTGGATTCGGTATTTCTCCGTTGAATTTCCTGGTAAAAGTCTCAAAATTTTCTTTATCTCCCAGATTATCAACCTTGATCGCAAAAATAACCTCACGAAAAGCCGACTGAAACTCTCCTTCTACTAGAAGTTTCTTAAAAATATCAGCTACCAGTTCCGGTGAATTTCGAAAACCTCCGCAGCCAAAAGCTCCTAAAACCAGTGCCTGCACACCGTGGATCTGAGCGGAAAGCAGAATATTTCGAATTCGCTCGGTCAAAATTTTTTCCAGTTTCTTTCGCTTTATCCGTCTGTCCCGGACTCTCAGATTCGGTGCCGAACAGGTAATGACATCAATCGGAAACCAGTCATACTGTCTTTTTACATAGCCATTCTCTTCTTTAAAAACAGTAATGTTTTCAGAATAAATAATGCGGTTGCTGTAATACGGCGATCTCTCATTGTTGTACTGATAAAAGTGGACAATATTATCCGCTTTTGACAGACATGGAAACAGGTTGCTGCATCTGCACAGACTGGATTCCTGGGACATTTCTCCATAAGAGCTTCCTCCTCCCGGAGTCACCGCATTGGCAAAATTCAGAACCGCCACTTTGGGATAAATCCTGGACAGCCTCTCCGCTTCATTTAAGACGGTGTTATTTGTGACCTGAATATTTGTATAATAATTTCCAAAAACTCTGGTATCGGTAATGTTCTCTGCATACAGAAGTGTACACATAACTGCTCTCGAAGTTAAATCATACAGTCTCCGATCTTCCAGTAACCTTTTTTGTGTATCTTCAAAAACATATGCCAAAGATTCCATATGCTCTCCCTTCTGCCTTCTTAGTCATCCAACAGCACTTCTTCATAATCATAAAAGCACGTACAATTCGGATGCCGTCTCTTATATTCTTTTACCTGCTCCAGATCAATGCCATCGGAACATGGATTCATCAGTTCAAGATCCAGATCGTAAATAGGACTGATATCACTGACTCCTGATTCGTGGAATTGCAGATATTTCAGATTTTTCAGTCCTGCCACCGGACTTATATCAGAAAATGGATTATCATCCAGACACAATTCTTCCAGACTTTCGCATCCACGCAACGGTGTAATATCATCAATATCACAGTTAATCAAAATCAGGCTTCTAAGTTGTTTACACTGTTCAAGAGGTGACAGATCGTCTATCGTTACATTTGTCAGGTAAATTTCTTTTTCATCATAACTGAAAGTCTCTCCACCAAGAACAAAGGTATTTTTATCCTCCGTCTCCGTTTCACCCTCCGTCTCCTCTTCCAGTTCCACATAAGAAACATCCTGTGGTGCCAGTATGATGGTCGGTGAACTTCCGCTCATATTTCCTTCACTGTCCGTTTCAATTTTCACATCACAGGAATTTACAGAAAATTCAATCCAGTATTTTCCTTCGCCATCTTTTACCGGTTCTGCATCCATGCCAAAAATACTTTTCAGTCTCTCGTAACTGATAAAATCGCTATAACCTACAAACAGCATACCAGGAGAGGAAAGCTCGATCCGATACGGTTTCGCACAGCGATTGATCTGTCTTGTGACTGTATCGATCGCCTCTGGCTGTTCCCCTGCATTTTTATAATAAGCAATACCGCTAAAACCGGCAAAATGTGCCGCATAATCACCGGCCTTGCCGGATGAGACATCACAGTTTCCATAAGCATCCACATAATTCTGATAACCGAAACTTGCGATATTATCCAGCAGAAGAAAACGAACTGCCACATTTTCTTCTTCCGACTCTGCCACATCCAGAACCTGCTGTCTGATCAAACTGTCATCTTTGCCTTCTTCCTGCTTCTGCTTTTTAATCCTCTCAAGCACGGTTTCCAGAAAAGTATCTTTTGTTTTCTCGTATCCCTGACTTGCTATATCATAGGCACTGTCATAGTCCTCCTCTTTGATGTACATGCTGACCAGTTCCTGATATGCTTCTGCTTTCTCCGGACAGATCTTGATCATCTGCAGATATTCTTTCTCTGCCTCCGCATAATCCTCTTTTACCAGATACTGATTGGCTGATTCCAGATGGACACCGTATTTTTGAGATTTGCTCTGCCCAAGCCCTGTGATGACCGCAACACTGATCACAATGACTGCACCTGCCGCTGAGGCACCCGTAATGATTTTAAATTTTATATTCTTTTTCTTATGCATTATTCCGCTCTCCATCCCAATTCTTCCAGCTGTGAGATAATTTTTTTCAGCTGTACCATATCTGCATCTTTCTCTTCGTTGATCCCGGACTGCTCCATGATCTCTTTTGCTTTTTCATACCACAAAAAGACCTGCTTATAGGTACGGTCAGCCGGTCGTCTGTCATTGTTCCACTGATAATTTACATAAGCAAGTCGAATACATGCCCTGTATTCTGTCTTATATTCTTCTGTGATTTTTTCCAGTATTTTGATACTCTTATCCCAGTTCTGCTGTTCTTCATAGACTGCATCTAAATTGTAGCGATCTTCCAGTAAGACCAGACCCGTTTCTGCAATCTTCTCCAGACATTCGCCTGCAACCTCTGTCTCATTCATCTGCAAAGCCATCCTCGCCGCACTTCTCAGCCAGAAAACCTGACTGCTGACCGGCATGCTTTCTGCTTTTTGCTGCAAAAAAGAAATCCCTTCTTCCATATGTCCGGATTCCTGTGCCGCCTGTAAAAATACATGAACAGCATGAAACATCAGATCATCTGATGTATTCTCCAGAACTTTTTCTGCCATAAAATAAGCGGTCTGGACATCTCCCTGCAGCAGATCGATCTCCGCCCGGATCAGGCTGACATCTTCTTCTTTCAGATTTCGCTTTTTTGCTTCGCGTAAATAATTCTCTGCCTGTTCATAATCACCAAGCGATGCCTCTGTGATTGCCAGATCACGATATAATTCTGCATTTTCTTCATCACAGTTTACTGCTGCCTGAAGCAAATCCTCTGCCTGATTAAAATATTCCAGAAAGAGTGCCGCTTTTGCTGCAGCATACAGAACTTCTTCCTTTCGCTGCGAGTCACGTTTCAAATATTTCTGATATTTTTTTGTATTCAGGATCGCAATCCCATCATCGTATAAGATCTCAATTTCTGATGTTTCGCTGTTTTTGTAATCACAGTCCGCTTCTTTTTCCACATAAATATCTGCCGCATCCGCAAAATCACGGTACTTTCTCTCATCCACGCTGCGATAACAAAGTGCTCCGCCAAACACGCTGACGGTAACTGCCGCTATCGCAGTAGCTTTGAGTACTTTCTTTTTGAACAGCCTGGAAGAAGACCACTGTTCCAGATGCTCCAGTGCTTTCTGCATCTCTTTTGCATTTTTAAATCGTTTATGGATATCCGGCTGCATCGCCTTTCTCACAATGTTCTCCAGCTCGTTGCTGTAGCCGTGATCCAGGTATTTCAGCTCGATCAGATCCTTTCTTTTTGCATCCGGGTAGATTCCGGTCATCAGAAAATAAAATACTGCTCCCAGACTGTATAGATCGCTCCGCCCGTCCAGATGGATCCGATTCCCATCTTTTCCTGCCAGGATCATCTCCGCTTTTTTTGCCTGTTCCGGCGAAGCAAACTGGCTGCTGAGCCCGATCAGTTCTTTATTGCTCTCACCGTCAATCGAAATATTAAAGTCGATCAGACAGATATCTCCATCTTCCTGTATCATAATGTTTGCCGGTTTGATGTCGCAGTGCAGGATTGGCGGTTTTCTCGTATGAAGATAATCCAGAACTTCCAGAAGCTGCTGCATCCAGAACAAAAGCTGTTCTTCCGAAAAATGCATCTGTCGGTTACAGTAATACTCCAGATCATATCCCGGAATATAATCCATAACCGTATAGATCCCGCCATTCACCTGAATAAAATCATAGACCTGCGGCAAATATCGATGATGCAGATTTTTCAGAATATCAACTTCAATACGGCTGTCCATGATGTCCACACAGTGATCCTTTACCTTTTTGACAATCACCTGTTTTCGCAGATTTTCATGGTATGCCAGATAAATTTCTCCAATGCCTCCCTTACCAAGATGCCGTATGATCGTATAGGGAGGGGGAAGTCTGAAATTTGCCATTGTTTATTCACCTGTATGTTTTGGTTTATACGGTTTTCCTTATTCCTTCTTCTGTCAACATATACGCTGTAAATGCATAAGAAAATCCACCTTTTATTTGATCAGGTGCAACATATACGAGCAGAAGTCTGGTTCCAATCTCTAACCCTCTGCTGTTTACAACATAAGTTTCTTTGAGCTTTTCCCCATATTGAGACACAAACTTTACAAGCTCCCTGCCCGGTGTCTCATGTACCGATTTTTCGTAGACACTTCCGTCTAATACATAATAATTCTTTCTTTTAAATACCCCGATATTTTCCTGAAAACCTTTTTTACTCCAGATAACCCAAAACGTGATGCCAAACATCAGTAAGCCTGCAATAATTCCTGAAATCCCCGCTCTTTCATACGATGTCATAAAAATAACGCCTAGTACACTGGTTACAGAACTTACTCTTTTACACCGTTTTATTGAGCGCTGAAAGTATGCAGTAAAAAATTCTGCAATTGCTTTGCTTTCTTTTTCTGTTGGCTCTCTAAATCCCTTTAAATCTTCAACCTTCTTTTTTGCTGTCATAAATCTCCTGAATTCTATTTATAAATTCTTCCCTTTCTTCATCTTCATAACCACGATAATAAATTTTGTCAATATCACCATGATTAAATAAAAACTGCGTTCCTTCTCCCATATTTCCTTCCGGATACATGACTCCGATATAATCATAATCGATATTGTCAGTTTCATTTGTCTGACCAACACCAAAAATCATTAACTTTTTCTGAGCATCTTTTAAAAGTACAACGGTACCGATTGGTAATAATTCTGAAAATTTCATGTTTTTCTACACCTTTCTTTTTATTTATTTTTACATTTTATTTTATCACATGGCAGATTTTTTTACCAGCTTCCGCCGCCACCATAAGCATATCGCCCACTCGGTGAAGTGATATCTTTCCACCAGCCTCCGATTGCATCACCCGCTTTCTTTAAAACAGCACTAGTATTGTCCAATATAAAATCTGATACCGTTTCTGCAAAATCCTTTTCCTCACCGGTGACTATTTTCGTGACTGTTTTTGTAAGTGCATCGATACCCCAGGCAGCCCCAACTGTTAAACCGCCAATTACAATAGCCGGAGCTCCCGCACAGGCAATTCCTATAGCTGTACCCAAAACCATACCTTCTGCAATTTTAACTCCCGTCTCTCCGATCGTTTCTGCTAATTTTCTTCCAAAAGTAGCGTTGCTTTTATCAGTAAAATTATCGTATCCGGTAGTGATAAGCGTTAATGCATATCCTGACCATTTTGCAACCACTGAAATCTTATCGCCTACTTTTTCTGCGTTTGACCATTTTAGTTTATCTATTTCATTACCGATTTCTTGCAAAAGCCCTCCTTTGGGACTATTTAATTTATCCACCTCAAAACCAAACAATTTTTTCCAATCAAAAGTATCGGTTGTTGCTTTTCCTATCTTACCTGCTGATTTTGCTATCTTTTTCAAAATGCCTAACCAATCTTTTGTAGTATTCGGCATTCCTCCTGTTTTAAGCCCTCCCAAGATAGCAATCAATGGACCAATAATTCCACCTTCGTTAATTACATCCCAAAATTTTGTCCAAATTTCTTTCCAAAGGATTTTATCATCTTCGTCCTTTTCAGGCTTTGTAGTACTTGTGCTGCTGTCTTTACTGCTTTCCTGACCTTTTACGGTTACTGCACCAAGTTTTTTTTCTGTATTCTGATACTGTCTGGAAGCTTCTTTCAAAACGCTGGAAAGACTTCTGTTTTTTCGTTCCAAATTATTTATGTAATTAGAATAATTATTTAATGAATATCTGATTTGTGAACGGGATGCTATTTTCCAGCTCAGGTTACGGTTTACAGCCGAAACTTCGGATGACACAGATCCCAGCATCTTTGCTATCTGTTCCATCTGCTGTGCCTGTTGATCCAACGCATTTGTATTCACTCGTATTTTACTCACGTTTCTCTCCTCTCTTCCTTTTTCTTTCAGTAACAAAGATAGCCAGAATGAGTCTCTTTGAACTCTTTCTGGCTATCTGCTCACTTATGTTTTAATCCAATGTACTTGCCGGGAGTTCACTTGCTGCACTCTTTGCTGCATTCTCTGCTGTCTCGTACTGCTCTGCCATAGTGTTGAGGTCATTTACATGCTCCATGATCATACGGTTCACCGTGTCCATGCTTGCTTTAAGAGAAGTAAATTTTGATTTATATGCTTCTGAAGCCTCTCCTGTCCAGCTTCCTGATAAAGCATTTACTTTTGCAATCATATCGTCATGCAGGCTCTTTACTTCTCCTGCTTTTCCCTGAAATGTGCTGGCTGTATTTTTAAGTTCCCCAGGTGTTACTAATAATGTTCCGTCCATAATCTTGATCTCCTTTTACTGTTTTTATCGTTTATTCTGCCTTTGATTTACTATTTGCTGTTCTTAATCTTTAGTAGCTTCTTGTTACTGCTGTTGAAGTGTTGGTAGCTTCTGCTTTTTCATAAGTTGTCAGAATTGTCTGCAGTGCCAGAATATACTGCTCAATCAGAAGTGAAAAAGTAGTCCATTTTTCTTTATCCTTTTCAAATGCACTGTTGAAAGCTGTATTGGCATCACCCTGCCACTGTGCTCTTAATGCCTGCTGTGCCTGCTCCAGTTCACTTACTTTGTTTTTAAATGCTTTGTTTTTCTCATCCAGATCTGTGATCGCTGCCTTTAATTCTGATGCTGTTACCTGAAATTTTGCCATGATGTTCATTTCCTTTCTTTATGTAGATTTTTTTGTGTTCCTGTTCTTGATGATGCTATCTTACCTTACATCCATCTTTTTATGTCTGATTTCCGATAATCGGTCATCGAAATACGATATCCTGCATTTTGTACCAAATTATCGTCTTATCATCCATTTCCCTTTGTTGCAATTGCATGCAGTGCTTTAAGTTCTGCATCGCGATAGGCTTTTGCTGCCTTGCGGATAACCGATGCGATCTGCTGCAGCTCTTTTGCTGTCCTGTTTAGTTTCTGTTTTAACATCTCACATTTCTGCAAATACAGGGATGCACTCTCTCCCTCCCATTCGCTTCGCAGAGATTCTTCTATTGATTCCAGTTTCTGACTGGCATTTCTCATCTGTTCTGCACTGCTTTCCAGTTTCTGTGCCTGTGCAAGTGCATTTCCAAAGGTAATTGAAATAGACTTATAGCTTGCCATTCTTTCTCTCCTTTAATCCAATGTACTTGCCGGAAGGGAATCTGCCGCATTGGATGCTGCAGATTCGGCTGCCTCGTAAACTCCGGCCATCTCTTCCAGATCTTTTACCTGTTCCTGATATTTTTTAAACATTTCCTCAATTCTGGTAATTCTTGAGGTATATTGTTTTCGGTGAGCATTTCCTGCTTCCCCGATCCAGTAATTTGCAGAGCCATCAATCAGTCCTTTGAGTTTGTCAAACTGGGACTGCATCGTTCCAAGCTGTGTTCTTACGGTTGAAGCCTGTGTACGAAGCTGCTCTGTCGTTACGATAATCTGCCCTGTTAAAGCCATGATCTGTCCCCCTTAAACTTTAAATCTGAATGGCAGCAATTTCTGATTTTACATTCTGCTCACATGCATCGTATTCTGCACGTGCTTTTGAAATATTTTCAGCCACTGTCTGCAGTTCACTGATCAGCTGCTGCATGTCCTGATTATCTGACTGGTATTGTGCGGTAAATGCATCGTGTGCCGCACCCTGCCACATTCCGTTTAAAGATTCCAGAGCCTGGTACATTCTCTCCCGGTTCTGGGAAATCTGAGACAATGTCTCCTGAAAAGACTGCACCATAGTATTTACCTGCCCTGTCTCTACATCAAATTTCATTCTCTGCCTCCTCTCTTTCCTGTAACTATTCACTGAAATGGATCATACGATTGATTTGCCTTTCCAGCTCCCCGGCATCAACCTGCCCGGAAACATTCTCTCCAAGCCATTCGCTGACCCACTGATTTCTCATCTGGTTCTGCTTATCCGGCTGTCTCAAACGAAACGCCTCTTTTACACCTGTATTGATCCCAATGCCGTCATCCTGTGCTGACAGTTTTTGTTCTGTCTTTGCATAAAGACTGCTGACATCCTCCAGTACCTTCGCCATTCTCTGAACAGAATGTTCTTCTTTTTCTATGTTCTGCTCCTGCCTGCGAAGTACGGAAATCTCTTTTTCAAATACATTGTTCCGAGATTCAAGCAAATGCTCTGCAGTCCTGATTTCTTCCAAAGTATCTGCAAGCAGATGACTTATCTCACGTAATTCGGACGCATTATCATCCAGAACGATCGTATTGACTTTGAGCAAATTGCTTCCCTCCTTATCTCCTGTTTGCATTGTTCCATTCGATAAATCAACTTTAACACAAAAATTTTTTCTAATTTAAAAATCCGATAAGCGGTAAGCTAATTGCGATAAACGGTATTTCTCTATACAAGAAACAAGGTATCTCCATAAGAAACCTGATTATCAGCCAGCGTACTTTCCGGCAGAAAAACGCTCTGTCTGTTCTGCTGGCACAAAAGAAACATTCCCGGATCTTTGCTGAGATTCAGATGTTCTTTTTCTGCAATCATCTCTGCCATTTCTGCGGCTACCTGTTTTACTTTCTGTGTTTCATCTACTTTAAAATCATAGGCATGATTCATTTCTGCAAATATAACTTTCACAATCATCATATGCTTTCTTCCTCCAATACCCGCAAAACATTTTCCCGGTTAAATGCTTCTGCCTTTGCCTGATCCCATGACATTTTTCTGCCGTCCGCTGCATTCCAGATGAATAAAAACTTCCAGTCATTTTCTTTTTTAAATGCCAGGATTTCTTCTGCCTGTTCAAATTTGTCAGACCGTGCTTTTTTTCAAATTCATCCACCAGCTGTCCGCCCGGAACCTTACATATATAATCCAGAAATGCATGCTCTGATAAGTAAGAAATCCGGACACTTTCCTGCTGAACGGACATCTGCTCCACTGCTGTAAATATCCTGTCTTTTTTATAGAACACAATCGGCATACTTTCTTTTTTCAGCACTCTCAGTTTCAGATCTGAATTTATAATTCCTGAAAAACTCTCTTTTAACTGCTCTGTTGGCTGATATCCATTTTCTTCCAGATACAGAAACCCCATCTGGTTCAGTTTCACGACTGACGATGCGATTCTTTCGCTTAAGGAGCTTTCCCTTTGCATGACCGGGAAATCCATTTCGCCTTTATACCCCAGAGCCTGCATACAGATCTTCAGATCCAGATTTGACAAAATCCATATATTATCTGCCATCTTTTGCATCATAAACCTCCCGAAGTTTACTCTGACAGTTTCTGGAGATCGGAAGCACGATTTCTGATCCAAGCTGCACCAGATGATTTGCCCAGTCAATCGCCAGAATCTTGCTCTTATTTACCAGATAGCCTTTATGACACCGTACAAAGGAATCTTCCAGCTGTTTCTGCAGCTGCATCAAAGTTCCTCCAAAACCAATCTCCTGGTATTCCGTTCTTGCATACAGTTTTTTATCTCTTGCCTCTATATAATAAATCTTATCGTATGGTATATACTGAGCTTTCTGTCTTGTACGGATACACAATACTTTTTCCTCTTCTGTAAGTTCCGACATGGAGAGCAGAATCTGAAGCATGGCTTTTTTATTCTGCTCTGTTTCCATCGGTCTCCACAAAAGAGTACATGGAAAAATATCCGGTCTGACATACACTGATGGCAGAATACTGTCATCTGCAATCGGAATGATCTTGGCTTCTCTATAGCTTTTTCTTGCTTTTACAAGCGTTTCAACTGCCATTTTGTCAGACACATCGCACACCAGAAGATCCAGAAGTTCTGCCTTTTCAATCGCCGCTGCCCATTCTTCCAGTACAACAAAAGTATCCAGCTGATAATCTGCCAGATTTTGCTGAATGGAAATCTCCGTCAGCAGCTTTCTTAAAATTTTCATTTCTTCCGGTTTTCCATATCCCAGAATACGGATCATGACTGCGTCAGCCCCTTGTTCTGCGGGATAACGATCATATCCATCAGCTGATTATCTTCCGCATTTGTAGCATAGGCAATTCCAGGTTTCAGACGCTTGATCTGCTCACTGTAGCTGATATTTGTGTAAGACAGTACATTCTGTTTGCTGAGTTCTCCTCCAAGAACAATACCGTTCTTTTCGCTGTTGAAATTCAGGTAGGCAATCTTATCCATCATAGTCACACTCTGAGATACGTTATATGCTCCGAAAATAAATACATTTAGCAGTCGGCCTTTGGCAAAAATATTTTCAATCCACGGACTTAATTTACCGATACCTTCCATTTCGGTATATACGTTTTGCAGGAAGCACTGCAGATCTGCAATACATACAAAGACTGCCGGGAATTCCTGCTGCATCTGGCGGAATACTTCTTCATCTTCCAGACCTTTTTTCTGAAGTTCTTTTCTTCTAGGTGCACGTTCATTCGTAACGTTGATCATTTCTTTGATATTGTCGAAATACTGCTGCGGTGTGGAAGCATACTCTGCCCCGGTCAGTTCTGCTGTTGCCTTGTCCGATTCTTTCTCATTATCAAAGAATAAGATCCTTCCGCCCATATCTCTTGCCGCACAGGCAATGTTACGAAGCAATACCGACTTTCCGGTACGCTCTCTTCCAAGCAGTGTATAGCAGAAGGTCTTTGCCAGATCCACGCCGAAAACAGAAGCATCTTCCTGCAAGTATGCGATCGGCAGGATTTCTTTTTTCTGGATTTCTTTTCGGTAACTTTCCAGCCCGGTAAAAATCTTCCATGTCGGTTTTTCCGGGATTTCCGGGATCTGCATTGCCCGGTGTCCACGCCAGGTTTCGGACATCTTCCGGCAGGTTTCTCTGATCTTTTCCGAACGTGCATAATCATTTTCTGCCACGCAGGAAATGGCTGTCTGATATTCCAGAACATTTCCGTCATAAATTACAAGTCCGCGGCCTTTTACATTGCTTTCCGGCAGTACATCAAAATGCGATGTGCGGAGAGCTTCGGTATAGCGATACTTATCGCCAAGTTCCAGACAGATGCTCTGACGCATATTGTCCGCAATCTTATTCTGCAGTTCGGATGCACCGTATCCTGCGGAAGAGATGACAAGGAAAATTCCGTAGCCTTCGGCAGATCTTGACAGTTCCAGCAGAATATCTTCAAAACGATTGTCTGTCTTTTCACGGAAGTTTGCATAGCCATCGATCACCAGAACGATTGCCGGCATTTCATGACCGTGCAGACGGATATACTGTCCAAAACTTCCACCTTTGATCATGCTCTTACGCTCTGCAAGAATACCTGTGATCATGCCGAACAGTTTATTCAGTCGGTCATTCTCACCTTCCAGAACGATTCCGCCGACATGGATATCGTCCTCAAATGCACAGAGCATCTGACTGCTGAAGTCCACTGCATAAACGTTGACTTCTTCCGGTGAATAGCTTGTCAGAAGACCGTACACAAGGGTCTGTAAGAACGTACTCTTTCCGCTTGTCACGCCGCCGACAACGGAGAGATGTCCTTTTGTCGCAAGATCGATCATCAGCGGATACTGCATCTGATTTTCCGGATCGTCCACAAGTCCGATATAACTGGAGAGAACAAATTCTTTTTCGTGTTCCATCCATCTTCCGTTCTGATAAGCATTTTCTTCATAGCCACGCAGTTCTGTGATCGCAAGCTGTTTTGGAAGCTCCGGCATCCACAATTTCTGTTTGTTGATGTAATGATTTTTCTCTGCCAATTCGCCAAGATAACGTACCACGGCATCCAGCTGCGTGATCTCTTTTTGTTCCGGAAGTTTTTTATTATTTTCCTGGAATACTTCGATCAGATAATCTGCTGCTTCTTCCGGTCCGTCTGCTTCCTGCGGCAGATAGTGTATGATTTCTTCCATAATATGCAGATTCGATGCATTTTCCGGAAAACGCTCTTCTTTGCAGTTCAGTTCACCGATCACCTGTTTTGCAAGAGCCCTTCGCTCTTCTCTTGTACAGTCAGAAAGAGCACTGATCTGCATTTTTTCACAGAAATCTGCAATCACGGTGACAATCTCTGTCATCCATTTCTGCATTGCTTTTTTCTTTTTCTCGCCTTTGGAACGTCTTCCGGATACCATCTCACGCCCCTGCAGATCCAGAAGCACTGCTCCGTTTTTGCTGCTTCCGCCTTCTGCATCGTAGACGGCTCCGCTCCATCCGGACTGGAACTGTTCATAAACTTCATCGTTTCCAACCTGAAGATAGCCTCGTCCTGTCTGTGTCAGATAAGCTGCATCCGGTTTGTGAAGCATATCATTACTGTCATGTTTGTCTGCAACTCGCAGACAGAGCTTGAATTTCGTGTTACTCCAGATATTATCATCTACGGTACCGCTCGGTTTCTGAGTTGCCAGGATCAGATGTACGCCAAGGCTTCGTCCTACCTGTGCTACAGAGATCAGCTCACGCATGAATTCCGGTTCTTCTCTTTTCAGCTCGGCAAACTCATCGATGATGATCAGCAGATGCGGAATCGGTTCGGATGCCTCACGATTTTTGACAAGTTTCGTATATTCATCAATGTTTTTTACACCATATTCTCCGAAAATACGCTCACGCCTGCGGTTCTCACTCTTGATGGATACCATGGCTCTGCGAACCCGGTTTCCGGAAAGGTTGGAGATCTGTCCGATCGTATGTGGCAGATTGGAAAACAGATTCGCCATACCGCCACCCTTAAAGTCAATGATCAAAAAGCCGACATCCAATGGGCTGAAATTTACGGCAAGTGAAAGAATATACGTCTGCAGTGTCTCACTCTTACCGGAACCAGTCGTTCCTGCCACCAGACCATGCGGTCCGTGGTATTTTTCATTGATATCGAGGTAACATTCTTTATTTCCGGCTTTCTGACCGATCAGTGCACGCATAGATTCATAGGTACGGTTTTTACGCCAGTGTTCCAGAACATTCATTTCTTCCAGACGATGTACACCCATCATCTCAAAGAACGTGATGGAATTCGGAATATCACTGCTTGCTTCCATCTGATTTGCACGCAGACAGCTCATACGTTTTGCCATCTGCTCAATGCTGTTCGCATCCAGATAGTCAAAGAGAACACTTCGTCTCTCATCACCACCTTCACGAACACCGTAAATACCCTGAAATTCCTGATTATCCTGAATAATAAAGCTACACTCACTTGGAAGCTGTTCATACATGCCGGAAAAAATCACAGTTGTAACGCCAAGGGTGGTTCCGCTTTCATACAAATATTTTGATACCATCTGAGAATCCAGAAGTTCCGGGGATTCCACAAACACCACATAATGCGGGTAAAATTTCGGTGTATTTCCGTAGCTGGACTGTATATTTTCGGAACGATTTCGCAAAACCTGTGCAAGAGCATACAAAACATCGTTGATCTCATTTTCATTTGATGCCACATAACGCATACTGTGTTCTTCATTCCATACATGTGGAAGCCAGCGCACATAAGACCATTCTTCGGCATGTTCTGAATTTTCATCATATAAAACAACCAGTTTTACATCCGCCGGACTGTGTGTAGATGCAATCTGCGAGATCAGCACACGCGACAGGTTCATGGCTGCAATTTTGTCACTGTCCGTCAGGATTCCGACTACTGAATGTTCTTCTAAAGACACGCCAAGCGGCACATCTCGCATCGTCTCAAAATTCTTTGCCAGTTTCTCCGGACGTTCCGACAGCTCATCATCAATCATAGTGAATCCCTGTTTTGGAACCGTGATTTTCACCTGAAACGGCATTTCTCCAAGTCCGAGTCTCACAAACAAAAAATCCGAATACTGCTTGGATCTGGCCCAGATCTCTACCGAATCTGCCGTGTAATGGCTGCATGTATTTGCATCCGGATACATATTCAGCATAGCCTGTCTGTTAAATTCGAACTTGCTGCGAATACGGTCTGCACACTGAACCAGATATTCTTCGTAACGGTTCAGACGCATCTGCTCTCTTTCGCGATTGTCTTTCTTTGTATATCTCAGATTAATGATCGCCCATGTGGTACCGACAATCGCCGAACCTGCCGTGATAAAAATGCCCATTCCCATGTTTCCGGAATTCATAAGCGTATAGCCCAGAAGCATCGGAAGCATCATCGTAAACGAAGGAAGAATACTCATCCATGCCGGTTTGCGGTCTTCTTCCCGTTTCTGCGGCACATTGTCGATTTGCTCTTCCCCGTCAAATAATTTCGGAATCACTCGCGGTGAAATATGAACAGCCGTTTCGCCTTTTTCTTCGATTTCTGCTCCCGTGTCACCTGCACCCTTCGGGAATGTCAGTACTTCCAGTTTATCCGGATTGATATAGACCTGGCCTTCCAGACAGCTTACCGAGATAATGTCTCCCAGATAAATGATCGAAAGTCCATACAGGTTGATCAGATCACCGAATTTCAGTGTGCAGGAACCATTTAACCTCTGATGTCCTACATACGTTCCATTGGTACTGGTATCCCGGATCATACAACTTCCATTCTGAAACTGAAGTTCTGCATGATGCTGCGAAATAATCGACTGCGACGGAAAACAAATATCACAGTCATCCGCTTTTCCGATCGTGATACTTCTTCCGAGAACCTTAAATTTATTGTATGCTGCAAGTTCCGTCGGTGATGCGAGCACCAGCATGGCAAGGTTATCACCCTGCTTCGTCTCAATCTGCAAAATCTGTCCTGCTTCCAGAATCCCTGTAAAACGCCCTCTCGCCCAGGTTACGATATAATCTGCCGAGTCTTTAAAACGCCACTGCTGATCCTGTACATCCATAAAAAGATGTAAATCTTTGCGGATACTGTATTCTTTTGCCCTCAGCCATACATCGTAATCTGCATTATCCGTGGAAGGCAAATGCACTTCCTGATAAGCATTATTCGTATAGATTGCCAGTATCAATCCCATTTTCCCACACTCCTTATCCTTCTGTTGTAAATTTAAATTCCTGTGTTCCTATTTTTATAAAACTTCCTTCCTGTATCAGAAACTCCTGATTTGGCAAAAGCACCTTTCCGTTGACATACGTACCGTTTGCAGTTCCCAGATCTTTGATATAAACCGTATCTCCACCGCCGCTCAACACAAAATGTTTTCGACTTACAAGCCGGTCATTCACTGTCAGCTCACAGACTCCCGGCTGCCTTCCCACAAGAAACGGAAAACCCGGTATCGCAACAGCTCTTCCAGAAGAAAGATGCCGCAGAAAATACTGCTTTCGGCTTAAACGTTTTGTGCCTGCACAGGAAGTAAAACTCTTCTCCCATTCCAGCAAATCCATTTTTTCCCGTCTGTTGATCAGATTTACCAGCACCGCAAATGCATCTCTCTCACCCTTCCGGTAAGAGTACGCATTTGTCAGCCTTACAAACATTTCTTTTATATTCGGATATTCTTTTACGGAATTGATCGGCCAGTACAGCATCACAACTTTTTTATTTTCGTAATTAAAATAAATATACTCCGGGCGAAGTTCCAGATTGCTGATACTGATGCCATGTGACTCGCATTTTCGAATAATGTGTATGATATCTACCATACAATTGCAAAATTTTTCAAGATTTATGCCGCTTGCAATATACTCACAGACCGGCATACAATTGTAAAGTTCAAACTGGATTTTCGTACCCAAAATCCCTGTATTTATCACAGGCGGAAACAATTCCGGGATCTCCCCTGATTCGATCAGCGAATTTTCCAGATATGCAATCTGCTCTTTTGATGTCAGCTTGTGTTTTACGCTGATCTTCTGTGCTTTCTTCTTTACTTTCACTGGTATCATAACTCACTCCTGAATATCTGCTCTCCCTATCGCAAAATCTCCGCTGTCAGGAAAAAGCAGTCGTTTTCTGTCAGACTCTCCACCGATGGATTCTCTACTTCCGGAACGTATTCTGTGATGTCCATATCCTCAAGATTATTTTTATCCTCCTCACGAAAGCGATTGCAGATATATAAATATTTCTCCGGATCTGTGATTTCTGATTTTTTTGCCAGACGAAGTTTAAATGCTGCCTCCTCGTTCTGATTTCCAAAAACCAGCACCTTATCTGCAAGATCTGCCAGTATTTTTGCATCCTGATCCAGCCTGTATGGAATCTCCGCCATAATGATTTCGTATTCTTCCTGTTCCAGAAGTTTCTGAATGTATTCGGTAAATGTCTTTAAAAAATCCTGATTTTGAATCCTGTGATGCTCAAGCGGTCTGATATAGAAAAATCCCTCTTCTCCCACAGCAGACTGCAGATCATCCAGACCTGCTTTCTGACTGCACACGGCATCCGCAAAATCTGCAGATGCAGCCTCTCTGTTCTTCAAAAAGAATGCAAAATCCTGATTCGGCTCCAGATTCAGATAAAGAACCCGTTTCCCCTGCAGTGCAAAATGTCTGCAAAGAGCCAGCGTACCAAGCGTCTTACCGCAGCCTCCGACCGGACTGTACGAAAGATACAGTCTGGACCCGATATTTTCTTCCGGTATATCATCCATCTCAAAATCAAACGACCAGGATTCATCTTGCATATCGTCCTCTGACATACCGCGTACGGTCAGTTTTGTAACCATTTCCTGATAAAGTTCCTCTGCAGTCAGACCTTTTTTCAGATACATGATATCCGGATTCTTTTCTGTTCTGTCCCCGATCACAAATGCCTCGCCTGTGACCGGCCAAATACCTTCTGCACAGCTTTCGTCTGCGATCAGCCAGTCTATGTCCTGCTTATTTTCAAGGAATGCCGGATCTGATATCAGTTCCAGTTCTTCCGGCTCTGCCCCATGTTTTAAAAATACACAGGCAAGACCAAGCAGCATTTCTTCCTCTTTTATCCCTAAAACAATTCGTCTGTTTTTCCTCATTTTTCACCTGCATCATCTATATAAAATAGCAAATCTCTCTTTTGCCAGCCGGATGTTGTCTTTTGGCGTAATCCTTACACGCTCATACGGTGTCAACTCCCGGTCATTTACAAAAGTATGATTAGAACTTCCAAGATCCTCCAGATAAACCTCGCTTCCCTCCAGCTGGATTGCACAGTGTGCTCTGCTGATCGTCGGCGTGTAACTGATCACTCCGTCCACCTGCGATGCCATCTTTCCAATCACAAAGTAAGATTTATTTATCAGAAAATCAACTCTTCCTGTACCGTCAAAGGAAACAAAATGAAGCTCGTTTCCCATTTTTTCCCTTTGAAGTCCCTGACTGTTTCCCGTACTGCCATTCTGTCCGCCGAGCTTTACCGGTGCCACGCTTGCGAATCCACCGCTTCCCGGTGCCCCACTGATCGAATTCCAGATATTCTGACGCAGTACCTGTGTATCCTGTTTTCGACTTCTGGCATTCTGCAGAATCTGTACCTGATCCTGCTGCATCGTATTGGGATTTGAATTTGCACTCGTATTTGAATTTATATTCGTATTTGGATTTTCCGTCACCGATTTCTGCGGCTGTACTTCCTGAATCTTCGGCGGCTCACTGACAGGCTTTTCCTCTTTCTCCTTTTTCTTCCGGAAGAAAATACCACTCTGCTTCTTTTCCTTTTTCTTTTCGACTGTTGCAGCAGTCTGATCAGAGAACAGCTTCTGATGAAAACGTTCTGTGTGCTGAGAGACTTCCTGTTCCTGGATTTGCTCTGGTTTTATCTCAGATTTTGTTTCTTCTCTTACTTCTGGTCTTAACTCTGGCTTTCTGTCTGATTTCGAATCTGCTTTTTTATTCGTTTCCTGCTGTAAGCTATTTTTCTGTGACTTCTGACTTTCCGTTTTCTCCGTTATACTCCACAGTTCTTCAAATGCTTCACGAATCTGCGGATTTTCATATGGCTGGATCCTTCTCTGTCGTGCTCTTTTCTGGTATGTAAAACCATAAATTCGTTTCTGTGCTATGATCTGAAGGTTTCTCCCCAAATTCTCCGGTGCCACAATCTTTCCCCTCAGCAGAATCTGCATCGACTGTGCAAAATCCGTCCCGGAAATGGTATTTTTCCCAAGCAGATTTTGAAATAAAGTTTTCAGTCTGCTCTCCCAGCCAATATGACTCTGCATCGGTTCCGGTATGGGAAGCTGTATCAGATAAATCTGATCGGTATATGGATCCATATAGATGTATTTCGGATCAAGTACGATCTTTTCCAGATTTCGGACATCCTGTGCCCTGACTTCCTGCAGGACTTCCAGGACAGAAAGCAGTACCTGGACAAATCTTTTCTGGTTCAGATCTCCGATGCATTCTGATAATTCCACCAGTCCCTGATGCTCCCATAAGAACAGTTCTATGCCATCTTTTTCCACAGAATGTACCGGTAGTATCCCTGCTGTTTTCTGCATATTATGAATCTCGATATGTTCGGATACCACAAGCGTATCCTGATCCGGTTCATATAAAAGATATCCTTCCTGTTCTTTCCACATATGTCTCTTTCCTCTCTTTTTTCTGTACTCTCAACATATAACTGCAAATTCCATGCGGTTATGCGTTGACAAAACAGAACGGGCCGCTGCTCTATAGCAGCAGCCCTCTTTTGTTGTGTTCTGTCTGTTAAATCTTATTACAAGATTTATTTTCTCTGTTCTTTTCTGTTTGTTGTCATCTTCAGGCTTCCGTTGCGGTTGACACGCATTACAATAATAACGCCTCCAGCTACGATCAGAAGAATCAGTATGATTGTTCCAAAGAACAGTGGTTTGTTGTTGTAGAACTGTACCCATCCACTTGCAGATACCAGGACGTTCATCGTTACGATTGTCGGCTCATTGTCAGCCTTGTCGTAAGCTTTTACACTTACTTCCTGGAATTTCGCAGCAGATCCGACTTTCAGTTTCAAAGCTCCGTTCTGTTCAATAACAGCTTTCTCGTCAAAGCTTTCTTTCAGCTCACCGTCTACATAATATTCCACTTTATCCAGTGCCATATTATCGTCTACGTTTGCTGTGAATTCCTGTTCATCGGTCTTGTAGTGTCCGCCCTCCTGCAGGTTTGCTACGGAGATTACCGGCGAAGTCTTATCCACGATAAATTCTACCTGTTTTGCTTTTGATGTATTGGTTGTCTTGTTCTTTGCTTTATCCTCAGAATAAATAGAAATAGTGTAATCACCCTCATCTTCAAAGTTTGCCGCATGAATGGTGTATACATATTCTTTCCAGCTTACATCGCCGCCGGATTTCTGTACATCGTAGTCCTGTCCTTCTTTCAGAGTGAGTACGGTTCCATTCTTAGACAGGGTCAGCTCACTGAGTGTCAGGGAGTCTACGTTGATCTCAGATACCACGATATCCTTCGGATTGTTTGTATAGCCTTTCTTCAGGAGTTCCTCTGTATAATCGTTGTACTGGTAAGTAGAACCGTCACGGTTTACAGAGAATACGATTTCTGTACTGTAAGCATTGCCGGCCTTATCGGTTGTCTCTGCTTTCAGTGTGTAAATGTCATCCATGTTTTTGCCGAAGTTTGCAAATGTGATAACCTGACCTTTTCCGGTATCTGCCGTCATGTACATATTTGCTGTATTTACAACACCTTTGTGTACGCCTGTCAGCTGAATGTTCACATTGCTTCGGTCAAAGTTCGTATCGTTCAGTGTTACAACCGGTGCTACCGTTCCCTTGTTTGCAGAATGATCTTCGATGTTGCTGATCTCGATCGTCGGTTTTGTCAGGTCAACGGTAAAGCTGTCTGTTGCATATGGATCAGATACATTGCTTGCCATATCGGTGATGCTGATCGTAAAGGTGTAATCACCATCCGTCGGATAACTGATTGTAGCGGTATGTGTATCACCGGAACTTGACCAGCCGCTTGCCTGAGGAACTGCAACCGAACCACCGTCCAGATTTGCTGTTGTTGTAACTGTCACACCAGAAGCATTAAAGTTATGCTCTGTGATCGTGATCGTTGCGGTACGTCCTTCCTGATAGTAGTTGCCATTCTTTGCATTGTTGTTGTCATAAGAAACTGCAACGGTCGGTTTTGTCTTATCGATCGTGATCTCATCCAGTTTCTCAGTGTTGGATTTATTTCCTGCCTTGTCGTAGCAGAAATAGCTTACCGTGTAGTCTGCATCACCGGTGAATGTGATCGTACCGGTATGTTTCTCACCATTGCCGGACCATCCGCTGAAGCTCCATCCCTGATTTGTGCTGGAAGTAACTTCCGGTTTGTAAGAATCATCAAAGTTTCTCTCGTCTACGGTGATCGTCAGTGTCTTGTCCTTGTTGTAGTACTTGCCGCTAACCGCATCCGACTTGTCAAAGGTGAAGGAAACCTTCGGTGCCTGATTGTCGATCTTAATCTCCTCAGTCTGTTTACTTGCTCCGTTTGTAGAGTAGTCAACTGCCTCTACCGTTACCTGTACATTGTTGCTGTAGAAACGAGACGGATCAATGTTTACATGTCCGGTATAAGACTGTCTGTGATCCTTTGCAGTGAACGTTACGGTGTTGCTCTCCTTGTATCCGTTTGCTCCGCCGGAAATGGTGTAGGTCACGGATTTCAGACCTGCATAAGAATCATTCTCAATCGGATCTGTAACCAGAATATCAAATCCAGGATTATCGGATGCACTGTAAACGCCCTTGCCCCATCCCGGTGCAGATGGTGTGATCGTTACTTCCGGTTTCGGACTGTTGCCGTCAACAACAACACGGTCTGTACCGAAGTAGTCTGTATTGCCTGCCTTATCTATAACCTTTTCGTAAACAATATAATTTCTGTTTTTGTTAAGCTTCAGTACATTTCCTTTTTTGTAATCTTTCCATTTGGTTTCTGCTTCCAGCTCACTTCTCTTTTTCAGCGTATCTGTCACAATATACTGTGTGGACTTAAGACCTGCTGTCGCATCCGCACTGGTCATGCTGACCTTGACAGAATTCTTACCGAAAAGTCCGAAGCTCAGTTTTGATACCAGCTTATTCCAGGAAATCTCACCTTTGGTACCACCACTCACCAGGTTAGCAACAGTCAGTGTACCAGTCGGTCTGACTTTATCCAGAGTGATCTTTGCACCGTTTACGGTAGTTTTATTGCCTGCAAGGTCGGTGACTGTAAAAATGCCGAAAGTATAATTCGCATCTTTGTCATATGTATGATTAACTCTATGCGTAGTATCATCTGGTTCTGAAGTCCACTTACCATTATCATAACTCGAAAGCTTATTCGCTCTTTCCTCCAATTTATCTTTATCTATCCGTTTACCAGACGAATCAGTGGCTTGAATTCCGTATGTAGTAAGAATGGAATCGCCCTTTTTAAAATTCTTTTCTGTTACCATTATTTCGACTGCAAAATTCTGGTAATCTTCGCCAAGATAAATGATTCCTGAACCTGGACTCAATGCCGCTTCCTGCTGATTGTCTTTATTAGTAGGTGTGTAGGTAATCTTTACATCCGGTTTTTTCTGGTCGAGACGGAAGTTTATAGTTTTCTCTTCATTATAGTCATTCCAGTTACCAGAATAATCCTCTGCACTTGCACTATAAGAATACTTATGTTCTTCTCCGTCTGTAGGATAAATCGTAAGTTCAATCTTTGTTGTTGCTTTGTTAGGGTCAGGGTCAGAATCAGCATTTCTCGTAATATGGATATCCACTTCATTACTATTCGCTGCATATTTTTCCCAGTCAGCTAACGTATTGGCTGTATAAAACCTATCATCCTTTTCCAGTTTCAGATGAATCAAAGAAGCATCCGTAAAACGTTCCGTTACCTTGGTAGTAATTGTTACTGCCTGATTACTGTAATAAACTCCCTGATCCTGATGATCCTCTCCAATTTTCGTTTCGTCTGCATATTTAATATCGCTTTCGACTACAGGTTTTAAAGTGTCCAGAACAAATTCTTTTGTCTCATTACCAATTTCATTATCAGCTAAATCCCTTGCACTGACTGTGATACTATATTTATAAGTCCCATCATCCAACTGTTTTGAGATTGATCCAGATCTACTACTATATTTCTTTAATTCATCGAGAGTATAGCCTTTGCTATCCTTAGATGCTGGAATGGTAAACACTGGTATTTGCTTAATTTTTTCTTCAGAGTCTTCTGGTAAATCTTCATTTACTATTGTTGCAGTAATTGTTTTAACAGCAGAATCCACATCTGTTGCAGTAACCTTAAAATCTGCCTTTTTCTGATAATAATAGACTGGATCATTGTTTCTCTTTATATAGTTTCCTTCACAATTCAATTCCAATGTGTCTCTGGCAGGATTATCTATAATCAAACCATTCGATCCATAAAGCCTGCTATTTCCCACATTATCTTCCACATATACAAAAACTATAAATTTCCCCGATTCCTTACCATTTCCCAGTAAAATCTCTTTTTTATTGTCACTCTCTTTTACTTCTGTAAATCTATTAACATCAAGATCTTCTGCCTTATATTGATCATTATACTTTCCTTCCTTTTCTTCGATTTCTAACTTTTTATAAGACCATTTTTTAATACCTGAACCGTTGTCGTCACTAACCGTCATTGTTGCCTCATATGCTTGATTTGTAAAATGTCCGAATGTGACTTTTTGTCCAAACTCATACATTGTATCAGTTGGATTTATATTCACAGATGCTGTCGGTTCACTATTATCTTTCTCCAGTTTTAAAGAGAATTCTCCTGATTCTCCACCGCTAGCCGTTGCTAACTTAATATATAAGGTATTTGTACCTTCATTTTGGTTGTCACCAAATACCTTATCATTTAATGTATATAAATTTTTTTCACAGTCATTCCAACCTCTTGAAGGATTGGTAGGTGCATCTGTTGTGATAAAAATTTTGGAATACGAATTATACTTATCTGTAATATGCCATTTAATAACAGGGTACTCTGTTTTTTCCCCTTTTTTATATCTATAGTAAATTAATCCATTTGCTACCTCTTGGTATACATTTGTACTATCTCCGTTTTCAACCTGGACTGCTCTGCCATCAATTGATGCCTTAGATGCTGTAATATACAATCCCAATCCTTTTGCATTGGCAGTGTCAAATTCATAATTGCCCGTAGCATTTGCTTTCGAAATATCCGAAACATCCGGTATAAAATAATCATCAACATATGTTTCCGGTGCATCTGTTGATTTCTTATCCACATCTTCTTTTACTGTTGGATTTATATAACCTTCAGGAATTTTATCATCAATAAATCCTTTTACCTGTACAGATAAATCCTTTGTTTTATTGTCATCATCAAATGCCCGCTCAATATATGTTTTCCCTTTGTTTATGACTGTCGGAATCTTCTTATCCGCAATGACTACTTCCATGGTCAAGGTTTTCTTTGCAATATCAACCTCAGTTTCCAGATCTTTCATTCCTGTCAGTTCATAATTATTCGCAATGTGTTTCGGCAAATCGCCTACTAATTTTATCTCGCTTACTTTTTTGCCATCGCCTGCATTGGCATCTTCCGTCTGACCTTCTAACGTCAACACAGTATCTTTGTAGCTATTTTGATCATTTACCACCAGATCATCTGCCTTGAATTTTGCTGTAATACCATTAATTACATTTGTACCATCATAAACACGATTTTCTGGAATGATGCTGCTGTTATCAATATGAAGCTTTTTTTTCTTAACTTTAATCTTAAAGGTCATACTGACAGAATTATACTTATTGTCTTTTGTTCTGGTTACGGTTATATTAAAGTCTCCTGCCTGTTTTGCAGTAAAATATAATTTACCGGCATCAACCTTTAAGCTATTGTTCCCATTGTTTGCAAAGCTATAGTTAGAAGCTTCCCATGTATCTTCTGTTCCTCCAAAAATTGTACCAATTTCCAGCTCAGCTCCATACGTTGGATATACTGATTCTTTGAGTTCATATTGATACTGTGTAATGTTGCCATCTTTGTCTTTTACTTCCGTTGTTTTATCAGGATCAATATTATCTCCCTTTAACTGGAATGGATCCTGTTTTTCAAGAGTTGACTTATATTCTGTTGCTTCCGCAGTTGTTTTAGGAGCATAGGTTTCATTTCCTGCAAAACTTGCCGTAAAAGAATACTCTGCAGCTGCCTTATCCAGCTCCCATCCTGCAATTCTTCCTGTTCCATCCTGACCAATTGTGACATCTTTGGTTTCTTTTGAACCGTCTTTTACTTTTGTTATTTTGACTGTTTGTCCTGCCAGTTCAGGATCTGTTGTTACGGTAACATTAACCGGAGTTTTCCATCCTTGCTTTCCATTTTCACTTGGAGTAACCGCCAATGTCAGATTACTTACTTCTTTTTTCTTTATCGTGATATCTGTGCTTTTACTAACCGTTCCGACTTTGGCAGTTAAAGTTGTTGCTGTTGAATCGCCACCGGCAAATCCTTTCGCTTTCACATTAACTTCATTTCCTGTAGTTTTATCCAAAGTTGCGGCATTTTTGTCAGAAAGCTCCCATGTTACTGCATCTTTCCATACTTCATCAGACAATGTCACCGCATATTTTTCGGTATTTCCCACTGTAATACTTGCGGCACCCGTCATCGTAATTGAAACATTCGGTGTTGCTGTTGCTATTTTAATGGTCGTACCTTCTACACTTACATCGCTCAGGTTATAATTATTGTTTTTTACTGCTGTAATATCCGCTGTTTCCAATTTTGCCGGCAGTGTAACTTTATTATCAGCAGATACCGTATAATCCTGATCTTTTACTGTCAGTGTTACTGTTCCAAAATCTACACCGCCAACCTTACCTGGCAGGTTTACAGTATATTTATATTCCTGCGTAGTCGGCTGTGCTGGAGTCTCTCTTGTGCTTCCTCCGTTATCACTGTTTCCACCATTACTGTTGTTTCCATTGCTACTGCTGTTTCCGCTGCCAGTTGTGTCGCCATCATCTTTTTCTGTATCATCTGATATCTTGTTATCATTCTGGACGACTTTGGTTTCTGTCTCGGCTCTTGTTTCAAGTGCTTCATGCAGGTCTGCGGCAGATCTGCTTCTTCCGGTTTCGCTCTCGGTACTTGCTTCGGTAGCGTATACAGTCATGCTGTCACCAAAGGCTACTGCGATCGGCGAGAATGCCAGAACAACGGCGAGAAACAATGCCAGTACTTTGTTAATTCCCTGTTTCATCTGTTTTTTCTCCTTTCTTTTCCTTTTGATTCCGGCGGGATGTTGTGCTTTTTGATGTTTTCCTGCCGGAGGTTCTTTCCTTTCCCATATGTAAAAATTTATAAACTCTGCCATTGAGAACAAAGTGACCATATAAGGTAACTAATGCGATCCACATACTGACCAGCATGACCGGTGACGGGATCAGCATGACAAATGTTCCCAGAATGGAAATCACAAAGGTCGGTACAAACAGAATATCTACGATCATTCCTTCCCTTGTGCTTCCCGGTGCAAGTGCACCGATTCGATTTCTTTTTGCAAGTGTCTGATACTCCTGCACATCTTTGATATTTTTATAACTAAGGTAATAGCATACAATTCCAAGAATCAATCCTGCCCAGAAGATCACTCCGGATGCGATGGACAATGCCGAATTTGTTTCACTGTCGGCAAACGGAAGCATCAGAATGATCAGCGAGGACAGCAGGAAGAAAAGAATCGATGCCTTGTTTAATTTTGCTGCAACTTCTTTTTTTCTCATTCGATCACCTTATCCGTATGGATCAGCACAATGCTTCGTTCTATCTCAAACACGCCTTTGTTCTGTTTCAGCATTGAAGCATCCAGAACCATCGTCCCCTGTTCTTTTACTTTGATTTTTTCGGTTGGTTTTTCTTCGGTCAGTACTTCGGTTGCATTTTCGTCTGCCTCTTCTGAAGCTTCCGGCTGCAAAAGTTCCGCTACATTCTGATCCAATATTTCGGTTTCTGTGCCTCCCAGTACCTCAGTCGGTTTTTCATCGAGTACTTCTGTTGCACTTCCTCCCAGAAGTTCTGTTGGCTTCTCGCCCAGCACTTCTGTTGCCTGTTCATCCAGAAGCTCGGTTCCTTCTTCCGCCTGGCTCTGAAAGGCTGCCTCCTGCGGTTTTGTCTCTGCAAATGGCTGCTGTCCGGATGCCAGCTGCACCGGCGTAGATTCAAATTCCTGATGCAACTCTTCCGTATAATATCGCTTGCTTGGATCGTTCTTTTTTGCTTTGAAGTTCCTGCTGCTGTGTGTAACCAGGCCGCCGGACTCGGATGAGTTTGCAGCCATCTGTTCCATCTCTTTTTTTGCACTTTTGCCACGGTATTCGTTAAATACTTCCGGTATCTTCAGATATATGAACAGAACTACCGCCAGTATCAGGAAGAAAATGCCCGCTGCCATGAATCCGATGTGGAGTGTTGACAATAACTGTATCTGCTTTTCAATATTCTGTGCCTGTCCCATCACTGCTCACCTCCACTCTTCAATACCTTAGAGTTTTCAGCATACAGGGAATCGACCTGTCTTTCTGCATTTTCGATAGTTGTCAGTGTATTCTCCTGAATTCGTTTTGCAGTCTGATTGGAACCTGTATTTGCATTTGATACTCGTTGTTTGATCGCTGCCAGTTCCTTCTGAAAAGTTGCTTTGTCCACGCCTCCGTCTGAAGCAAACTGTGCTGCATAGCTGTACATCTGATAAGCAATATCATCCAAAAGTCTGAGCTGCGTCAGTCTTGTGTTACTCTCGTTACTGATCTCAGACGGCTGCTGGTCAACCAGACTCGCCAGCTCATTCCAGAAATCTTTGTAAGAATATTTAATCTCTCCGGTTACGCTGTCTTCCTGTCCGACTTTCCCATAATAATTGCAAATACTGAGAAAGGTTTCCACAAGATTTGCATTGATGTCGTACTCCTGGATCTTGGCCTGGGAAAGTTTTCTTCCCGCTTCAAGACCTAATTTGCCAAGTTCTGTATCATCCAGTACAGACTGTGCGACAATGGAAAGCCAGGTGCTTGCAAGTGATTTGTCACCGGACGGTTTTCCGCCCCCTCCTGCGAAATAGTAGGCAGTTCCGAGCTGATATGCAAGATTGACATAACCATCGTTATTCTGCTCCAGAATTTCTTCATACGTTTTTCTTCCGGACATTTTCTGCAATTCTGCCTTAAAATCCTGGCTGTCCTGACCGGAAAATTTGCCATCGTCATCCCGGAGAGCTTCCAGATACAACAGATAACCCTGTTCGTTGGAAGGATCGATATCGATTGCTTTCTTTGCATAATCCGTCTTGGTTATGCCGTCACTCTTTTTCGCCTGATCGATATAGTAACTGTATCCGCTCTTTTCTGTTTTCTGTTCTGCGAAGAAGCATCCAAGTGATACTGCACCGCAGAGAACAGCCGCCACTGCACTGACAGTGAACCCGACCAGTTTTCGTTTTAGCTTTTTACGGTAAGGAACACTGAGTTCTTCGATGTGTTCCAGATCATATAACATTTCCAGGCAGGATTCGTAACGGTCTTCCGGTTCGTACTGCGTACATTTGTCAATGATCATTTCCAGACCCAGAAGTTTGTTGAGGTCTTCTCTTGGATTTTCATCGATAAGACTCGGTCTGCACTGCGTGATCTTCGGGAAACTGAATGGTGTAGCAGAAGGATTTCGTCCGGTAATCAGATGATGAAGTGTCGCTCCCAGACAGTAAATATCGCTTCGCGGTGTAGACTGTCCGTTTCCCCCATACTGTTCCGGAGACGCATAACCTGGTGTACCAAGGCAGGTCGTGTCCTCCTGATTTCCCTGTTTAAAGGTTCGTGCTGTTCCGAAGTCGATCAGCGAAATCTCGCCGTCCGGTTTCAACATGACATTGCCAGGTTTCATATCACGGTAAATAATAGGATTCGGTCTTGTGTGCAGATAATAAAAAACTTCACACAGCTGCTTGCCCCATGAGATCACATCATCCAGTGCGATCGGCAGTCCATCTTTTTCCATGCTTGTCTTTAAAATCTTATCCAACGATTTACCCTGAATATAATCCATGACAATCAGAAAAGAATCGCCGTCATCAATAACGTCAATGATACTCGGAAGGTATTTGTGATTCAGACTTTTTAAAATATTTGTCTCTGCGATCAGACCTTGTTTGACGGTGGTAAAATCCTGCACTCCGTCTTTGCGAACCTCTTTGATTGCCCAGGTCTTATTCGCTTTTTCATTCAATGCCAGATAAACGACACTCATGCCGCCCTGGCCTATTTTGTTCAGTACTTTATATTTCCCATCTACATAGGAACCAATCT
>OIYH01000360.1_pt1 | contig 35954 bp, 34 predicted proteins | sample 1587911 | NCBI WGS metagenome assembly OIYH01 (sample SAMN03283252) | human gut metagenome | biome: human-associated habitat; material: feces | host: Homo sapiens | place: USA | collected 2013
GCGCAGGCAAATGCGACGGGATAGAGGGACTGGAGTTTGTGGATAAGGTCATCGGCATCGACCAGCAGCCCATCGGCCGCACACCCCGCTCCAACCCCGCCACCTATACCGGGGTGTTCAACGATATCCGCACGGTGTTCTCCCAGACGCAGGACGCCAAAATGCGGGGCTACGGGCCGGGACGGTTCAGCTTCAACGTCAAGGGCGGCCGGTGCGAGGCCTGCGAGGGCAACGGCATCCTGCAGATCGAAATGCACTTTTTGCCGGACGTGTATGTGCCCTGCGAGGTGTGCAAGGGTGCCCGCTACAACCGCGAAACGCTGGAAGTGAAATATAAGGAAAAGACCATTTCCGACGTGCTGAACATGACTGTGGAAGAAGCGGTGGTGTTCTTTGCCAACCAGCCCAAGATCGCCCGCAAGCTGCAGACCCTGCTGGATGTGGGTCTGGGGTATGTAACGCTGGGCCAGAGCGCCACCACCCTGTCCGGCGGCGAGGCTCAGCGTGTGAAGCTGGCCAACGAGCTGGCCCGCCGCGGCACCGGCAAAACGGTGTATATCCTCGACGAGCCCACCACCGGCCTGCACATTGCAGATGTGCACCGTCTGATCGAGGTGCTGCAGAAGCTGGTGGATGTCGGCAACACGGTCATCGTCATCGAGCACAATCTGGATCTGATCAAGTGCGCCGACCACATCATTGATCTGGGCCCGGAGGGCGGCAGTGCCGGTGGTCTGATCATCGCCGAGGGTACCCCGGAGCAGGTGGCCGAAGTGCCCGGCAGCTTTACCGGCCAGTACCTCAAGCCCCTGCTGGAAAAGGACAAGGCACTACGGCAGGCAGCACAACAATAAAAAGAGCGCCGGTGCGTAAAAATCGGACTTTTTGCAAAAATATCCGAAAAAATTGCAAAAAATGGTTGACAAATGCCCCCACTCAGCGTATAATATCTCTTGTCGCCACGCTTCGGTAGGGAAGCGGAGCGCGATATCCGGGTGTAGCGCAGTTTTGGTAGCGCGCTTGAATGGGGTTCAAGAGGCCGTGAGTTCGATTCTCGCCACTCGGACCAAACGCTTCTCGGTCGAACTTTCTTTGGAAGGGTTCGACCGGGGAGCTTTTTTGTTTTTATCAATGGTTTCGTCGGAGATGTTGAAATAGAGGATCAGCTCGGTGTTGGTGAGCTCGATGTGATCCACAAAGGTATCAACCAGGCGGCGGCAGTAGGCCTTGGTGCGCTCCGAGGGGGAGACACGGAACTGCTGCAGCAGGAACAAAATCTGGTCACGGGTGAAGGTGAGAGGCTTTTTGGCGGTGAGGGAAGAGAGCTGATAGGAAAGCGTGCTCTCCTGCTGCTCCAGGTCGGCAAGGCGGGCAGAGAGGGCGGCGCTGGAGGTGCCGTTCTCAATGGCAGAGAGGATGTTCTGGATCTTGTTCCGGACATCGGACAGGGATTTTTCCAGCGCCTGCTTCTCCGGGTCAGGGCGTGCGGCCTCGGCCTGCTGCAGCTCCACGATGGCGTCTGCGATCTGCTCCAGCAGCTCGGGCTCCAGCAGCAGATCGGCGACGGCGTTGACCACCATAGCCTCCAGCTCGTCCTGCGGGATGTTTTTGCGGGTGCAGGCGCGGCCGATGGAGCGGCCGGGGCAGGCGTAGTAGTGGTACATCTGGCCGTTGCCGCTGCTGCGTCCACAGACGCCTTTCATCAGGCAGCCGCACTCTCCACAGTACAGTTTGCCGGAGAGGATATAATCGGCGCGGGAGGCGTGCGGGGTGCGGCTCTGGCGGTTGCGTTCAAACATTTTCTGTGCCCTTTCCCATAGATCATTGTCGATGATGGCCGGGATCGCGCCCTCGATGCGGACATCAAACTTTTTACTGACGTAAACGCCGCGGTACATCTCGTTCTGGATGATGCGGTTGATACTGCTTTTGTTGAAAGGGCCGCCGTGGCTGGTGCGCAGGCCCATGGCGTTCAGACGCTCCACGATGGAGGAGGAGGACAGCCCGGCGGCGTACTGCTCAAAGATATACCGGACTGCCTCGGCACCTGTGGGCTCGATGATGTAGTGCTTGTCGGCGTCCACGGTGAGGCCCAGCGGGCGGGAACTGCCCAAGGCCTTGCCCTTGAGGGCAGATTCCCGCATGCCACGGCGGGCTTTTTCGGCCAGCTCGGCGCTGTAGTACTCGGCCAGGGCTTCCATCAGGCCCTCAATGATGATGCCCTCGGCACCGGAGATGTTGCTCTCGGCGGCATAGAGGATCTCCACACCGTTGTCCCGGAGCTTTTTCTTATAGACGGCGCTGTCGTAGCGGTTGCGGGCCAGGCGGTCGGTTTTCCAGCAGATCACGGCGTCAAAGGTGTGCGCCGCACTGTCGGCCACCAGCTGCTGGAAGGCAGGGCGGTCATCGGTTTTGCCGCTGATATGGCGGTCTACATACTCGCGCAGGATGGTCATGCCGTGGGCGCGGGCGTAGGCCTCGCAGTCCCGACGCTGGCCCTCGATGCTCTGCTCGGTCTGGCGGCTGCCGCCGGAGTAGCGGTAGTAAGCCACCAGGCGCGGTGCATCGGCTGCGGTGGATTTTTTGCGGGGCATGAAAACACTTCCTTTCCGGGCGGTTGCCCATATGCAGGGAGCGTGGTATACTGACCCCTGCAAGCATAAAATTTTCTTTGTCCGGTTTTGTGCTGCACTCCATGTTATCCCCGGCGCTGCATCGTACCAGCGCCGGGGCTTTTGCTTGCCCATATCCAAAAAGCGTGCTATGCTGTAAGGGCAGGCGACGCATGGAAAGAAACCTTCTTGCTTTTTTATCCTTACCTTTTGACGACGGGGCAGACCCCTCCAGCTGGAAACGGCTGGAGGGGTTTGTGCGTTTTTTACATGAAAGTTGCACAGGCGGCTTTACAAAGGGGGCTGGATTGCATATAATGAAGATGCAAGGTATAGCTTTGCACTTTCAAAAAGAAGGAGGTCTTTTTGATGGCGACAAAGAGTATTACAAAGAATGTCGTGATTCGTTCAAAACCGCTTGCACGGAATTTTGTACGAGCATTGGAAAATGCAGAGGGAAAGAGCAGCAAAAATGTCGTTGTGGATAAGACTGTCCATGAGATCAAGGGCGATGCGCTGCGTGAGATGTTTGGAAAGAAATGACAGGATACGGATTAGTTAACCTAAAAGATATGATCCAAGAACTCGGAGAGGGTCGAACAAAGGAGATCCTTTCCGAGTTTTCTTGTCCGCTGAATAAGGACGTGGAGTTTTTTCTGCATTGCAAGGCCATTGAATTTGCCAGGCAGGGAATTGCCCAGACGCAGCTGGTGGTGACATCTTACAAAGACAAACCAGTGCTGGTGGGATATTTTACACTGTCAAACAAAGTGCTCGAAATTCCACGCAAGAACATTAGTAAAAATGTTGCAAAGAAAGTGAATCGTTTTGCAATGGCAAGGGATGCGCGACGCTCTATGACGGACAATTACATGATCTCAGCACCTCTGATTGGTCAGCTTGGCAAAAATTTTGCCAACGGATACGACAACCTGATTCCGGGCGACGTGCTGTTGAAGCTGGCGACTGATAAGGTGCGCGCGATCCAGGCGGTGCTGGGCGGCAAGTTTGTGTATCTGGAATGCGAGGACAAAGACGCGCTGCTCAATTTTTACGGAGACAATGGCTTTGTGATCTTCGGCAAACGGGATCTTGACCGAGATGAGCGAGACCGGCAATCCGGCCAGTATTTGGTGCAGCTTTTGAAATATCTGGGTGATTGATTGTAGTTCCATGTGGCCTGCCAGGCATACCTTGGCGGGCTTTTTGTTTGCCCCTCCGGCTGGAAACGGCTGGAGGGGGTTGTGCGTTTATAAAACAAGGAGCACCCGGCGGGGAGCTCCTTGAAAAGAACAATTATTTGGAAGGTACGGTTGCACGAATTTTCTTTTTAGATGGAACGTAATTTGGATCATATTTCTTGCTTTTACGTTCCAATTTTTCAAAATTGCAGCATACCTTTTGATACAGCGGGATTTTACGACTGAGAGCTTTGCGGTATGTGGATTCTGCACGCTGGAGAATAAGATCGCGATTCTTGTTGCAATAATTTAACTGATTCAACAAGAGCATTTTATAATTCTCATTTTCGATACTCTGAATATCAAATTTGATCAAGCAAGATGGAATAACAGGAATCATATTGTTGAAGCCCATTAGGCCAAGACGACCATCGTCGAGTTTCATAACAGGACCGCCGCCTTTGATGTTAACGTGATTGGGCTTAGGGGATTCAAGGGGAACATAATAATCAATGCCGTTGATGGAGAGTACAATTCCAACATACGGACGCCGCTGCCCCTTATTGTATTGCACACGGGTGTCAATACTATGTAAATAGCTGATATAGTGTTCGTTAATGTGGTAAAATTGAAACTTCCCCATAATTCAGCTCCTTAATCCAAGAAGGTGCGGAACAGTAACCTGTCCCGCACCCTTTTTCATTCCTCACTATACGGCAGAGGTTCTCCGCTTTTTTCATTCTCTACTCACGGTAAGAGCTCACCGCTTTTTTAATTCCCCATTTTTTCATGGCAGGGAGGGGCTACCCTCTTTCAGCGGACAAGCAAAGACCAGCAGTCTTTTCATTGTCTTGGCAGGAATACATTCCTGCAAGTCTATTATACGCTCGGTGAGCGGGTTTGTACACGAAAAAAATGTGAAAAGTTGCAAACGCAACAGAAAAACTAAAAATTAGGGCTTGACAAGCAATGAAAATTCAAAAATCCTTCACAAACAAGACATGAATAAGCAGACTTGATAGGAACCTGCTGGAGGGGTTTTGTGCGTTTAAGGAAAAAAATACCCGCCATCTTGCGCGTAAACACTTGCGTGTCCAGAGGCCTGGCGGGCCGCATCTTGTTAATCAATATGCATAATAGCCGTCATCGTAGCCGGCGTTATAGCCTTCTTCATAGCCGGAATTATATCCGCCGTCCCACCCATTAAGCCAAGCTTCAGAGTAAGCATCCTGGCTGGCTTCGGAAGCCGAATTGTAGCCATCAATTTGGCCAGAAGCATAGCCGGACTTGTAGCCGTTAGAATAAGCCGTGCTTGCAGCACTTTTTTCAGCAGCTTTTAAAGAGTCGATATAAGGTGAAGAAGGTGTAAAATGTGGTGCAAAATACCCTTCTCCCAAGAATAAACCGGTCAGAATACCGATCATGAGGACAATAATAAAGGCAACCACGAGAAGCACCTTTTTACTGACAGAGAAATGAATGACCGCTTTAGTGGAAACAGAGTCTTTCTGCGATTGAACAGCGGGTACACAGAGCGGAACATCAGGATCAGGCGCATTCTTTACAGCAGGAGGGTCGTTCTGCTCCGAATCGGATGTATCTGCAGAAGGAGTTTCGACCGGCATGGAGACTTGAGCAGGAGAAGGAGATGCTTCTGGTACGGCCGGAGAAACTTTTTTAGAAGGGCGAATGCAGGCAGCACAAAGGGCGACACCGATATTGGAAATACCGAGTACAGTATTATCGAATACAGCATTCGGAAGTGTAGATAAAACAAAATTAGAAGAATGAGCTGTCGCAATTTCTCCGATGCCAAGAACAAGGAATACAACAAAAGAAATATTACAGAAACAGTGAAAAGCAGTGCCATTTCCAATCTTCGAGGGAAGAATTTTAATGGTATAAGCACAAAGAAGAACACTACAGATGCCAGCTAGAATATAACTGATGGTATGACCGAACATCATAAGGCTGAACGCTGTGCCACCTAAAGTAAAACCGAGGAGATAAACAAGGCCGAGGAAAACGGAAAAGGCAAGGGCGAGAAAAAAACAAATCAGTTTGCTTGAAGGCTCAGAGACTTTGAGCGGTTTCCAAAGAAGAAAAGAAATGTAAGCAAGTAAAGCTGCCAGCAAAAAAATCAATATAAAATTGGTTGATATGCCCATGATAACATCCTCACACAGCCGCCAGACAGGCGGCTTATTTTTTATGCTTCCTTGCCCAGCTCAGACGCAGAACATTTTTTATAACGGCCGGTAAGCACAAGGTCCTCCACATACTCCACGGCCTTGGTCTGGCCCTCCTCGTTGAGCTGGTCAAACGAGGACAGCAGAGCGGACTGCTGAAGGGTGAGCAAAGAAGGGGATAAAACAGAACTATTGCGAGGCTCAATGTGCCCACGGGTGATGCCCTCCACGGTAATGTTGAGAGCATCACAAATTTTAACAACAGTGGTTACGGCAGTTCCGCCGATACCACGTTTGAAAATATTATCAACCGTAGAATACGGAAGCTGCGTTTCCAGTGTGAAAGCTCGGACGCTTTTGTAATTGGATAGAATGAGCTGTTTAAGCTGCTCTTCAACAGACAAGGGAATCACCTCCTTGCGTTCATTATAGCTGCAAGAAAACAAAAACGCAATGGAAATTCACCAAATTGCAAAAATAATTTGCAAAACAGTCTTGACTTTTCACTAAATATGGGTTATTCTACAGTAAAGTTCATCCAATTTGGTGAACTTCTGATGGAGGTGAAAGTAGATGTACAGAAATCTCAAAGCAGAGATGGCAAGGCGGGGCATTACAAACGAACGCCTTGCGAAAGGCATTGGAGTAAATCCGGCAACGATGTCAGCCAAATTGAATGTGGTTGGACGCATGCGTCTGGATGAAGCCCAACAGCTTCGGGATGAATTTTTCCCGGAGATGACAATGGACTACTTGTTTGGTGATGATGCCTCGCCCCAGCCGGGGAAAAGCGCATGAAGGGAGGGAAGAAGGTGGAGGAAGAAACAAAAAAGCCCTGCACGCCTGTGGAAGAGGCGGGCGGGGACTACAACGAACTGGGGATGTACTTACACAGCAAAGAAAATAACCGAACACTGGAAGCGGCACAGACCCTTTGGGAATTCCTGCCGGGGTGGATGGCGGCCAGAAAGATGGCTGTGTATGACCCTGATTATAACAGGTCGCTTTCCGGGGTGATTGCCGAGAATGCAGAAATCATTCTGAAAGCAGCTCAAGACATGGCCGGATGGGGTCTGGCAGAGTGCGAACCGGCCAGGAAGGAAGAAACTCCACAGGGATAAGCCCCTGCCGGAACATCTGATAGATTACGCCAGTGCATTGCTGACATTGCTCAAAGTTTGTGTCGTTGCAGCGGTCACAGACGTTAGGAACCGAGAAAACCGGAGACTTTCCGGGGACAACGCTGCAGCAGATTTCGGATTCCATTGCAGGCAGAATTCCCAGAGCGTCAAAGGGACATTGAATTTCAAACATGATTTTGTAAAGCACGGGTGGCTTTCATCTCCTTTCAGTGCAAGTATAGCACAAATCGGAGAATAAGGGCCAGCCGGGGAAGAATGCATGAAACCAAGGAGGACAAAGAGATGGGCAAGAAGAACGAGGCGGCCCGGATGCTGGCAAACCTGAACGGGCCGTGGAGCAATGCGGCCTGCATGGGCTATTGTCTGATCGCTATGCGCCGGGCAAACCTGCGCCCCGGCGCACAGCGCCGGGTGCTGATGGTGCTGGAGCAGTGTTTTGACGATGTCAGCGTGGAAGATGCCGAAAAGGCAGGCTATGCCAATACGGAGGGATAAGGACATGGAACGTTTTGTGATCGTGATGCCGGTGGACACCAGCGCTTACCTTTTGCCCTGTGACGACGGGGACACCTGCAAGCTGGAGACGCTGCAGAAGCTGGTGGGCGGGCCCATTGAGATGGCCGACACCTGCCTGGCTGCCAGCTGGGCACGGGAGGATGTGGACAGCATCCAGATGGCCGTGAACGAAGAGGGCCTGCTGCAGGAGCTGCCTTACAATGAGCACGCCACGGATCTGTACGCGTTCAACTACATGAGCAGCATTGTAGGTCCGGCAGTGCTGATGGCAGCGCGGGGCGACGAGCTGATCGGCTTTGCAAAGTCGGTGGCCGAGAGCATCTGCGCCGAGTGGGAGATTCCGCTGGAAGCGACCGGTACGGGCGAACGCTTCCAGACCTTTAACCCGGACTGACAGGAGGCGCGAATGGACGGTGAAAGCGGGCCGCTGAAGATGTGGCAGATCTGGGCGCTGTATGACATTGCCGCGGATTTTTACGCAGACCCGGAGAACCAGGCTGCGTTTGAAGCATGGCAGAAGCAGCGGGAGAAGTGCAAGAAAACAAAAGGCCCTGCCGGCGTGACAGCACCGGCAAGGCCAAGGGGTGATGAAAGCAGCATGCACTCATCACCAGAAGTTTAACACAAACGGGAGGTTTTGACAATGCGGAAATGGATCTATTACTGCGGCAGCTGGGCCAGCCTGATCGGCTGCCTGCTGGTGGCAAGCGGCCTGGAAAGCTACACCGGCTGGGCCATGGCCGGGTGTTTTGTGGGGGCGCTGGTGCTGCTGGCGCTGGCTGTGGTGCTGGCGGGCCTGGGCAACTGCGCCGAGCAGGAAGAGGACGAAAAGCCCCGCAAGGAGCGGCAGCCGCAGAAGAAGCAGGCGGCCAGCCGCAGAAAGGCGGGCTGAAGGATGGGCAGATACCGCGTGAATGTGGAGTGCAGCCAGAAGCTGCCACAGACCAAAAGCGAATACTTTACACACTGCAGCTACGAGGTGCAGGCCATCAGCAAGGGCGTGGCAAAGGCCATGGTCGAGGACAAAGCCCGGGCAGAGCACGGGGGCTGTACCTGCAAGGCCTACAGCGTGGAGGTGCTGAAGTGAGCCGGCCGGAGAACATGACGCCGGACGAGGCAGAGATCTGGCAGCGGATGGAGCAGCACGGCGAGGAGCTGGTGCGGGACATGGGGGCTGCCATGATGCAGGCCGAGCGGCTGCCGGAGTGGATGCAGGAAGCAGCGGTGAACATGCTGTGCGACAAACTGGCAGACGCCCGGGCGCTGGCGGCCAGCTGGATGAACGACCACGGGGAACCGTGAAGGAGGACAAGAATGAAAAGCAAGATTGAAATCAACATTTCGGTGATCGACGACGGCCCGGTGGTGATGCGCTGCCAGGGCCAGAACACAAGCAAGGGCAAAGCGCTGGACGCCCTGGAAGATGCCTACCTGAGCACCGCGGCGCAACTGATGAGAAAGGGCCTCTCCAAGGCCGAGCAGGAGGAAGCCGCCAAGGAATTTGGCGAGACGATGCAGGACCGGCTGCTGGCCATGGTGCGAGGAAAAGGCAAACGGTATATGGTCAGCAGCGAAAAAGAGATGAGCTTTATGACGGAGCTGATGCGGCGGCAGGGGGAGGTGCAGCCTTGACCTACGAAGAGTACCGACGGGAGTTGAACGAGGCGCTGGAAAAGGCGGACTGGATGAACCCGCGGGACAAAAACGGCCCGGCGTACCGGGTACTGGCCCGTGCGGCACGGGACAAGGCCCTGCCGCTGGCCCAGTGGCAGAAGCTGCACGACGAATACTACGAAAGGACAAAGAGATGAAGAAGAAACTGAGCCTGACCGAGAAGATCAGCCTGGCGGAGAACAATGCGGTGGATTTTATGCACGCCTGCGTGACCATTGCCCTGCACGACGAGTACGAGGTGGGTGTGCAGCGGCTGCGGAAGGTAAACCTGCGGCGGGACGAGATCAACGAGGAGATGCTGGAAGTGATGGCCCAGCCCCGGAAAAGCGGCCGGGAGCAGGCCGCAGCCGGGCAGGCCTGGCTGGTGAGCCTTTTGCCGGAGGGGGCGGAAACGGAGTTCCGGGTGCCGCTGGGCAAGGGCGCGGCCCGCAAGCAGAAGGAGCTGCAGATCCGCATGGCGGTGGACAACGCTGCCACGCTGGAGTGGCGGGTATACGCGGCGGCCTGCGCCGAGGTGCTGGGCTTTGGAGCCAAGCGCCTGAACGACTTACATAAAGCGGTGCTGGAAAACTTCCGGCAGCTTTCCGCCTGGGCCATAGAGGACGGCGTGGACGTGGCGCTGGAGCGTTTTTGCCGCTGCGCCCGGGACGCCTACAAGACCGACGTGCAGGTGGAGGACATCCCGGACGCACAGGCGCTGCATCAGCAGCAGCGCCAGACCCGGCAGGCACTGGACGGGCTGGCAGAGCGGGCCTGGATGGTGGAGGCCAGCCGCAAGCGGGTGGGCTGCCTGCCGCTGGCCCCGGCGGAAGTGGAAAAGCGCATCCAGACCGTGCTGCAGGCCCCGGCCATGCCGGAGAGCTGGGAGAGGAGGCGGGCGAGATGACCCTGAAAGAAGCGATGGGCTACCGGGGCGAGAACGCCGACACCCTGGCGGAGAAGATCGGCATCCGTGCCGGAGAGGTGCGCAGATGGATGGGAGAGAACGGCATGCTGCGGATCTCGGGAGCGAGAATGCAGCAGCTGGCTGCCGCACTGGACGGCGGGGTGCTGATCACTGAAGACGGGGCGGAGTTTGAGTTGTACGGGAACGGAGGAAACAGATGAGCAAGGACAAATGCAGAATGAGCCGCAAGCACTTTTGCAAAAAAGGCGGCCGGAAAGCACGGCGTGCAGGTACAGGAGGTGCGGGACATGGTGCGTGAGGAGTGGGTGGACCCGCTCAAGCGCCTGCAGGAGAAGCGTGCGAGCGCAAAGCACCGGGCCTGGAAGCAGGAGGGCAAAGCCGTATGATGGTGTACAAATACCGCCTGCACGACCCGGACAGCGGGAAGGTGCTGTACGAGGGCACGGCGGCAGACCTGGCAGCGCAGGGCGTCGTGGTCTCTGAAAAGGTCCTGCCGACGCTGTGGCGGGACCAGCAGCGCCAGCACAAGCGCCGCGGCAAGCACCGGTGGAACATCACCCGGGAAAAGGTAGAAGTGGCTTGCAGCCGGAAAGCCTACAAGGTGCGGCTGAAGCCGAAAAAGACGGCGGCCGTGCAGGCAAAGCCGCCGAAACGGCCTGCAAAGCCGAAAGCTGCTGCGCTGCCGGTGCCGAAACCGGTGGCACCCAGAGCGCCCCGGGTGCGGCTGAAGAAGTACCTGACAGACCCGACCCCGCTGCAGCGGGACGTGCGGGAGCTGGAAGGCTACAACGCCAAGGCCCGGGAGCGTGGAAAGAAAGAGCTGAGCTATGGGTACTGGGCAGCAGAGGGAAAACCGGCTGCTCCGGCATGGTAAAGCCGGTATGCACGCCGGACTGCCCGGACCGGCACCCAGCCTGCAGCGACCGGTGCGAAAAATACCGGGCCTGGAAAGCCGAGGTACAGAAAGAAAAGACCTACACGAAGAGCCAGAACGATGCGGGAAAGATCAACCGGAACGACTTTGACGCGGAGTTCTGGATGGGCGGAAAGCACAAATAACGAGCCCCCGGCGGCGCTGGATGCGCGCGGCCGGGGGCTTTGGCGACGGCGGGAGCGTCAGGCCGAACGGGTGCTGCCAGAGGGGAAAAATCTGGCGGCAGGCGTTTGAACTGAACAGGCCCTTCCTTTTTATAATAGGCGTCCGGGGCGGGCGCTTTGGGGGGCTTGTATACCCGTTAATCTTGTGACTGTGTGGGCCACAGAAAAGAAACCAACACGAAAAGTTTACCGGACAGGGAGGGCACCGGGATGCGAAAAAGCTACATCCGGGAAAAAAGGACCCTTTGCGGGGACACATACCAGGCCGTGGGCATTTACCCCGTGACGGATCAGGAGCACCGCCAGCGGGGCAAGAAGCGCAAAGAGAGCGACAAGGGCCAGAAAAGCCGGAACAAGGCCGCCAGTCTGCGCCGTCGACTGCGCAAGGTGCTGGCCAATTTTGACCAGAACGGCTTTTACCTGACCGCTACATACGAGGACGCCTACCTGCCCGAGGACGAGGAAGGCTGCTGGCGGGACGTGAGAAACTACGCCCGGCGAGTGCAGCGGGCGGTGCGCAAGCGGTTTGGCGTGCGGGGGACCTGGCTGAAGTTGATGCTGTGGGCCATGCGCAACGGCGAGGCCGGGCGGCTGCACATGCATGGCTTTGCCCAGTGCCCGGGGCTGAGTGAGGCAGAGCGGCGGGAGCTGCGGTATATGCTGGAGGATCTATGGCGGCGGCGTGTCCCCGGCACACGGGAGTTTGAGCCCATGGGCACCATGAACGCAGACCGGATCATCATGAAGAAGATCCTGGGCATTGACGGGCAGGGTACGAGCGGCACGGTGGGGTACATCTACGGCCACGGCTTCCGGCGGTGCCTGGAAACCAGCAACCTGACCCTGCCGGAGGAGCAGCCGGCAGCTGACACCAAGTGGAGCCGCCGCCAGCTGCGGGAGGCCTGCAGCGAACACGCGGAGGACCCGGCGTGGTGGGAAAAGCTGTTCCCGGGGTGGGAGTGCGTGAAGATCCAGATCTTTGACCCCGGCGGGCTGCACGAGAATGCCGAGCCCCGGCCGGAGGGCTGGGAAGCCACCGAACCGCAGGCATATGTGATCCTGCGGAGGCGGGAGTTTGCGAAAGTTCGCACATGACAGACAAGAAATATTTATTTTGCGCGTAAAATAGGCGGTTTGTGCGGGGAATGTGTGAGATATCAGCCAAAAACGGCAAAAAAAGCGGGAAAGGCGGCGGGCAGTGACCAAAAAGCAGCGGAAAGAGGTGCGCAGGGCGCTGCGGCAGTACGACGGGCTCGGCAAGTGGGCGGCGGTGCTGGACCGGGTGAAGGAATACTATGCGCGGACAGACCCTGCCTGCTGGGAACTTTTGCGGATGCGCTACCTGGAGGGCATGCGGGAAGAGGACGTGATCCGGGCGCTGTACATCGGGCGGACGACCTACTACAGCAAGGAGCTGGAAGCGCTGAGCACGGTGGGGATCTACGCGGCAGCGGCGGGGCTGCTGGATGCGGAATGACAGCTGCGGGGACGCAGAGGGATGGCTGAGCGCAGCGGCGCGCGGCCTTTTTGTGCTGCAACGGCGACGACCGCCGCCTGCGGCTGAAGCAGGGAGCTGAGGCTGGGGCAGTGTTCTGGTTTTTCAAAGCGCCGCAAGGCCGCTGCGGAAAAAACAGCAAACACAACCCGTGCTCCACTCCCCCAAAAAGTCCGGAGGTTTTTTGTGCGGCGGTTTGCGATAGACTGGAACCATGAGCACAGAGGGAGGGCCTGGGATGGCACAGCGGAAATACTGCAAAAATACCGTGTCGGGCCGACAGGGGCGCGGGAAAAAGTACCCGGCCAAGGTACGGGCCGAGGTGGTGATGGCCATGATCGGTTCCAACTCCATCTGCGCAGTGGCCCGGAAGTACGGCGTGCCGGAGAGCACCATCCGCAGCTGGATGGCCGAGGAGGCCGGAAAGCCGGACGGGGTGTTTGCCGAGGCCCGGGCCCAGGCAGCGCGGGAGATCGCAGCCCGGGCGGCGCTGGGAGCCCGGGCCCAGGTGGGCTACCTGCAGCAGCGGGTGGCCGAGAACCAGCGGGCCAGCGAGATCTGCACAAAGCTGCGGGCAAAGCTGGACGAGGATGCCCGGGCCAGGAAGTACACGGTGGGGGCCTTGCTCAAGAGCCAGGAGGAGGAGCTGGCGGACGCCACAGAGACCGGGATGGTGGTATACAGCCAGCCCGGCAGCTATGACCGGGAACTGGGCTATGAGCAGCGGAAGGAGCTGGAGGCCCAGCTGGAGCGGTACGACGCCCAGGTGATGAGTGACCGGGATGCTGCCAACGTGGCGGCGGTGCTGCTGACAGCGGCGGCCAATGCGGCGGCGCTGGTGCCCCGGGACGAGGGCAGCACCCAGAGCGCTGCCCCGGCGGTGCTGATGGAAGCAAAGGACGACGCAGAGCAGCAGGAGGTGGTGCTGGATGGCACGGCAGGAGATTAACGGCCGGCCCATCATCTGGCGGCCGCAGCCGAGGCAGGCGGCCTTTATGCGGCGCAGCGAGGACGAGGCCCTGTACGGCGGGGCGGCCGGCGGCGGCAAGAGCGACGCGCTGGTGATCGAGGCGCTGCGGCAGGTGGATGTGCCGAACTACCGGGCATTGATCCTGCGCAAGACCTTTCCCCAGCTGCGGGAGCTGATCGACAAGACCATGCAGTACTACAAGCCTGTGTTCCCGAAAGCCCGGTACAACGCCAGCAACCACTGCTGGACCTTCCCCAGTGGGGCGAAGATCTATTTTGGCAGCATGTTCCGGGCCCAGGACAAGTACAACTACCAGGGCCAGCAGTTTGATTTTATCGGGGTGGACGAGCTGACCCACTTCACCTGGGAAGAGTACAGCTACCTGATGAGCCGCAACCGCCCCAGCGGGCCGGGCACACAGGTGTACATTCGGGCCACGGCCAACCCCGGCGGCATCGGCCACGGGTGGGTGAAGGCCCGGTTCATCACGCCGGCACCCCCGGGCACCCGGATGGTGCAGCTGGTGGACGTGAAGAAGCCGGACGGCACCGTGGAAAAGCTGCGGCGCACGCGGGTGTTTATCCCCTCCACCATCTTTGACAACCCGGCACTGCTGAAAAATGACCCGGGGTATCTGAACAATCTGGCAAGCCTGCCGGAGGCAGAAAAGCAGGCGCTGCTCTATGGCAGCTGGGACAGCTTTTCCGGCCAGGTGTTCACCGAGTGGCGCAACGACCCGGCCCACTACGAGGACCAGCGGTGGACCCACGTGATCAAGCCGTTCCGCATTCCGGTGCACTGGAAGATCTGGCGCGGGTACGACTTTGGCTACTCGCGGCCCTTCTCGGTGGGGTGGTATGCAGCGGACGAGGATGGCAGGCTGTACCGGATCAAGGAGCTGTACGGCTGCACCGGCACGCCGAACGAAGGCCTGAAGATCGACCCGGTGGAGCAGGCCCGGCGCATAAGGGAAGCGGAAGAGAACGACCCGATGCTGAAAGGCCGGGTGATCCAGGGCGTGGCGGACCCGGCCATCTTCAACGAGAGCCAGGGCGAGAGCATTGCCCAGATGCAGGAAAAGCACCCGTACTACCTGGTATGGCACCCGGGAGACCACACCCGCCTTGCCGGAAAGATGCAGATGCACTACCGGCTGGCCTTTAACGCCGAGGGGCGGCCCATGCTGCAGGTGTTTGACACCTGCAAACACTTCATCCGGACCATCCCGAACCTTGTGTACGACGAGAGCAACGTGGAGGATATCGACTCCGACCAGGAGGATCACATCTACGACGAGTGCCGCTATGTGCTGATGGAAAACCCCATCAGCCCGCGGCAGATCCAGAAAGAGACGGCGCTGCGGGACGACCCGCTGGACCTGGACAAGAGAAAGAGCAGAACACATGTGATGCGGGTGTAACTCCCACACCACTGGGAATGGGCAAAAAAGGAGTGACAGAGTGGACGGAAAAGAACTTTTGCAGGAGCTGCTGCGGCGATACCCGGACCAGAGGGTGAGCGAAGACCCGGCGGGGGCCGGGATGCTGAGCAGCCTGGGAGCGCAGCAGCCGGAGCCGATGACCGGAGCGGGCCTGCAGACGGCAGGCGGCTCCCTCACGGAAGAGGCGGCAGGCGCGCAGGTGATCGGGCCGGAGGAGATCGCAAAGGCGGGGGAGACCCTGCAGAAATACAAGGCGGGCAAGGCGTCGCTGGACAAGCGCATTGTGGACAACGAGCTGTGGTTCCGCATGGGACACTGGAAGAACTGCGAAAACAAGATGATGGAGGGCAAGCCCAAACCCTCCAGCGGGTGGCTGTTCAACAGCATTGCCAACAAACACGCCGACGCCATGGACAACTACCCGGAGCCCAACGTTTTGCCCCGGGCGGCGGACGACGAAGAAACGGCCAAGGCACTCTCGAAGATCATCCCGGTGGTTTTGGAGCAGTGCGACTATGAGCAGGTGTACAGCGACACCTGGTGGCGCAAGCTCAAGACCGGCACCGGCGTGAAGGGTGTGTTCTGGGACCCGACGCTGCGAGGGGGCCTTGGCGACATCAGCGTGAAGAGCGTGAACCTGCTGATGCTGTACTGGGCCCCTGGCGTGAGCGACATTCAGGAGAGCCCGAACCTGTTCAGCCTGAGCCTGGAGGACAACGAGCAGCTGGTGGCGAAATACCCCCAGTTGGAAGGCCACACCGGAAAGAGCCTGGACGTGGCCGAGTACATCCACGACGATCAGCTCGACACCACCGGCAAGAGTGTGGTGGTGGACTGGTACTACAAAAAGGCCCGGCCGCAGGGCGCGCCGGTGCTGCACTACTGCAAGTACTGCAACGGCGTGGTGCTGTACGCCAGCGAGAACGACCCGGCCCTGGCCGAGCGGGGCTTTTACGACCACGGGAAATACCCCTTTGTGTTTGACCCGTTGTTCATGGAAGAGGACAGCCCGGCGGGCTTTGGGTACATCGACGTGATGAAGGACACCCAGACCGCCATTGACGAGATGAACCACGCCATGGACGAGAACGTGAAACTGGCAAGCAAACTGCGCTTTGTGGTGAGCGACTCGGCCGGGGTGAACGAGGAAGAACTGGCGGACTTCAGCCGGGACATCGTGCATGTGGTGGGGCGGCTGAACAGCGACACCTTTATGCCGCTGCAGACCAGCGTGCTGAGCGGCAACTGCATCACCTACCGGGACGACCGGGTGAACGAGCTGAAGGAGGTCAGCGGCAATCGGGACGTGAGCCAGGGAGGCACTACCAGCGGCCTGACCGCGGCCAGCGCCATTGCGGCCCTGCAGGAAGCGGGCAGCAAGCTGAGCCGGGACATGCTGAAAAGCGCGTACCGCTCCTTTGCGAAGGAGTGCTACCTGATCATTGAGCTGATGCGCCAGTTCTACGACGAGCAGCGGGTGTTCCGCATTACCGGAGAGACGGGGCAGACCGAGTACACCCCCTTCAGCGCGGCGCAGCTGCGGGCCGTGCCGGGCGGCGAGATCGGCGGGGTGCAGCTGGGCGACCATGAGCCGGTGTTTGACATCACGGTGAGCGCGGCCAAGAAGAGCACCTTCAGCCGTCTTTCTCAGAACGAGACGGCGAAAGAGTGCTACCAGATGGGCTTCTTTGCGCCTGCCAACGCCGACGCGGCCCTGGCGGCGCTGGACATGATGGACTTTGAAGGCATTGAGAAGGTGCGCCAGCGGGTGAGTGAGAACGGCACGCTGTACACCCAGCTCCAGCAGATGGCACAGCAGCTGCAGAAGATGGCAGCCATCATCGACCAGCAGAACGGCACCAACGTGAGCGAGGCGGCAGGAGCGGCTGCGCAGGCGGCGGGCAGCACGGGTGGCGGCAGCGGCAGCAGCAATGTGACCCGCAGCACCACCAACAGCCTGGGCGCTGCGGTGGGCGAAGGGAACAACAGTCTCTCGACACAGGCGGCCAAGCGGGCCATGAATGCGAACAACCCGAACAAGGAGTAAAGGAGAAAACGGCATGATCAGAGCGACAGTTGCAAGAACGGTGTGGGCCAGCGGCGTGACCGGCTACGAGGTAAAGGCCGAGGGCCACGCCGGCGCAGGCGAGTACGGGCAGGACATTGTGTGTGCGGCGGTAAGTGTGCTGCTGCAGACGCTGGCCAACGAGGTGGTGGAAGCTGCCCGGGCGGGCTTACTGGCTGTGGGCGTTGTGGCCCACGGCGACGGCTGGATGAAGGTGGAGGCCACCCCCACCGCCCAGACGCAGGACATGGTGGAAGCCTGGGTGGAGCTGGTGCAGGACGGCATTGACGCCCTGGCCGAGAGCTACCCGGAGAACGTGGAACTGGAGGTGCACTATGTGTATGCCGATACCAAGGAACTGGAACCTGACAAGCTGGCGGACATGGTGAGCGGCAAGATGAACCTGCAGTATTTCGCAGAAGGCGGAGACGGCAGCGCAGGGGCTGCAGAGGGCGGTGCGGCGGAAGCGGCCGCCCCGGCGGTGCAGGAGCCTGCCCTGCGGCCGGCACAGGAGCGGCTGGCACGGCGCAGCGGGGCGCTGAAGGGGAAGGCGGCAGGCGGGGAGAAACTTCCCCAGCCGCCTGCGGGCGGCAGCCCCCTCAAGGAGGGGGCCTCTGGCAGTGAGAGTGACCCGGCGGAAGCGGAGAAGCACCAGGAACCTGCCAAGGAGCCCAAGGCCGAAAAGACCCCGGAGGAGCGCCGGAGAGCCTTTGGCGAGATGGTGCAGGGCGAATACAGCGACGTGTTCCAGGAGATGATGCAGCGGGCCATTGATAAGGCCACGGAGAACATCCGGCAGAATCCGCAGGTGGCGCGGCTGACCCAGGCACTGGCCAATGCCTACGGCGTGGACACCGAGGACATGGACGGCCTGATCGAGGCGGTGGAGAACGGCCGCGTGAAGGACGAGAAATATTACGAGGACCTGGCCCAGCAGCGGGGTGTGAGCGTGAAAACGGCCCGGGAGCTGGACAAGATGGAGAGCGACCTGAAGCGCAGCAACACCCGCAACGCCCAGCTGCAGGCCATGCAGCAGGAAGCAGCCCGCCAGCAGCGGGTGAGCCAGATCCAGGCACAGTGGGAGGCCCAGGCCGCCCAGCTGAAGACCCAGTACCCGGATTTTGAGCTGCAGGAGGTGCTGGCCAACGAGCAGGTGGCCGACCTGATGCGCCGGGGCGTGAGCCTGCCGGACGCTTACCGGGCCGCCTACTTTGACCACATCATGCAGCAGGCCACGGCCCAGACCGCCCAGAAGGTGGAGCAGGGCGTGGCGGCACGCATTCAGCAGCGGGCCAGCAGACCCGGCGAGAACGGCACCCGGCCAGGCGGCGCGGTGACCACCCATGTGGACGTGGCCAGCATGAGCCGCCGCCAGCTGGAAGACCTGGAACGCAGGGCACGCCGGGGCGAGAAGATCACGCTGTAACGACTTCCCACACGAGGGTGTGAGAACATAAACCTTTGAAGGAGGACCAAACCATGAAATGGAAGAAGTTGAACCTGCAGCTGTTTGCGGATGCGCACGAGCAGCTGCAGAACACCACCGGCAGCTCCGGCATGAGCGCCGAGATGAAGACCTTTTACGAGCGCCGCCTCATCGACCAGGCGCTGCCGGCGCTGGTGCATGACCAGTTCGGCGACAGCTACCCGATCCCGGCCAACAACGGCAAGACCATCGAGTTCCGCAAGTATGACGCGCTGCCCAAGGCCACCACGCCCCTGACCGAGGGTGTGACCCCGGAAGGCCAGGCCCTGACCGTGACCACGGTGACCGCTGAGGTGCACCAGTACGGCGGCTGGGTGCCCCTGACCGACATGGTGCAGATGACCACCATTGACAACAACGTGGTGCAGGCCACCAGCGTGCTGGCAAGCCAGAGCGGCCGCACCATGGACACCATCGTGCGCGACATTCTGGCCGGCGGCACCAACGTGATCTACGCGCCTAAGGTGAGCGACGGCGTTGAGACCCCCGTGAGCAGCCGTGCGGGCCTGGACGCCACGGCCCAGCTGACGGTGGACCTGATTGAGCAGGCGGTGGCCCAGCTGAAGGTGCAGAATGCTGACCCCATCGGCTCTGCCGGCGGCAGCTATGTGTGCATCATCCACCCGTACACGGCCTACGACCTGAAGAAGGACCCGGCCTGGGTGGAGGCCCACAAGTACGCCAGCCCCGAGGAGATCTTTGAGGGCGAGATCGGCAAGATCGGCAACGTGCGCTTTGTGGAGACCAGCGAGGCAAAGATCTGGACGGGCACCGGCTGCCCCAGCGGCCTTGCGGTGTTTGGCACCCTGGTGCTGGGCGCCCACGCCTACGCCACCACCGAGCTGGAGGGCGGCGGCCTGCAGCACATCGTGAAGCAACTGGGCTACGGCGATGACCCCCTGAACCAGCGTGCCTCTGTGGGCTGGAAGGCCGTGAAGACCGCCGAGCGTCTGAGCGAGCAGTACATGGTGCGCATTGAGAGCTGCAGCGCACGCTACAGCGCCAAGGCGAAGGCAAACTGAGGAACGGAGGATGAACACAAAATGGCAGTGAAGAAAGAAACCGCCCAGCAGGCTGCAGAAGCAGCCACCCAGGACACCAAGGACGTGCAGGCGGAGAAGCCCGCCACCGAGGTGATCCACCTGTTCAAGGACAACGGCCGCTACTCCAGCGCCCGTTTTGTGAGCGTGAACGGCGAGGCGTACCTGATCCAGCGCGGTGTGGACGTGGAGGTGCCTGCGGCGGTGGCCGAGGTGCTGCGCCACAGCGAGGAGATGGACAACGCGGCCAACGCGAAGATCGAGGCGGCCCAGGCGGCGGCGCAGAACGTGCCGGCACTGCAGAAGCTGTAAGAACAACGTGAAGAGAACACCCGGTACGGCAGGCACTTGCTGTGCCGGGTGTTTTTGCTAAGGAGGCGGAACGATGACAGCCGGAAAGGCGATAGAACTTTGCGACCAGATGCGGCCGAACAACGACTTTGGGGACGAGATGAAGCAGATGTGGATGCGCCAGTGCGACGCGCGGCTGCGGCAGACGGTGGTGAACCGCTCGGCCTGCGGCGATTTTGACGCCGTGGGCGCGGACATGGCCGGGGACGGGCTGGAGTATGACACCCAGCTGCTGGCACCGGATGCCTTCAGCGCACTGTACCAGCACTGGCTGTGCGCCCAGATGGACCTGGCCCTGGGCGAGACGGCCCGGGCGGTGAACGAGCTGCAGATGTACAGTGACTACTGCCAGGAGTTTGCAGCCTGGATGCGGCAGAAATACCCCCCGGCGGGCGGGGTGCAGTGGAGGTATTGAGAGATGATCGACGGGACGAACCTGAACCAGCTGACCGGCAGCCGGCAGCTGTTGCGGGCCTTTGGGGGCATCAACGAGACCTACAGCTGCAGCGAGGCGGAGCTCTCGGCGGCGCTGAATTTTTCCGGCAGGGGATTTCCGGCGCTGCAGACCAGGGCCCTGCGCAAGAAGGTGCGGGATGTGGAAAAAGTAAACGGCATGTACCACCTGAACGGGCTGCTGATCTGCCGGGGAATGGGGCTGGAATACGCACCGGACGGGCAGGCGGGCCGCACGGCGGCGGTGACGCTGGAGAATGTGCTGACCGATGATCGCAAGGAACTGGCCGGCATGGGCAGCAAGGTGCTGATCTGGCCGGATAAGCTGGCCTTTGACACTGAGACCGGCCAACTGGAGCCGCTGGGGGCGAAGTGGGAGCTGGGCGACCGGAAGATGACCGTGTGCCCCTGCGACACGGAGGGCAAGGTATACGAGGTGGCCGGTGCAGGCGACACGGAGCCGGAGAGCCCGGAGGACGGGCAGCTGTTTTTGAAGGGCGCCGCCGGGAACCTGTACGACTATGAGAGCGTGCTGGAAAAGTGGAGCGCCAAGAGCGGCAAGTGGGTGCAGGTGCTGGTGAACACGGTGCGCATGACCTGCCCGGGGATCGGGAGCCTGCTGAAGGAGGGCGACACGGTGACCCTGACCGGCATGCCGCAGGCGGTGTGCGACGCGCTGGCGGCAGACCTGAACGGGGAGATCGTGGTGCAGGCGCTGGAGGGGGACGACCTTGTGGCCAGCCTGACCCCGGCCCAGGACAGCAGCCGGTACTATGGCAGCTGGACGGTGACGGCCACGGGCACCGGCTGGCGCAGCCTGGACGGGGCGCGCACCGAGAACGAGGGCCTGGCCGTGAGCATCACGCTGGAGCGGCGGGTGCCGGATCTGGACTTTGTGACGGAGCAGGGCAACCGGGTGTGGGGCTGCAGCAAGAAGGAAAACACCATTTACGCCTGCCGCCTGGGTGACCCTACCAACTGGTACAGTTACCGGGGCATTGCCTCGGACAGCTATGCCGTGAGCGTGGGCAGCGACGGGGCCTTTACCGGGGCGGCCAGCTGCATGGGGTATGTGCTGTTTTTCAAAGAAAACTGCATCCACAAGCTGTACGGCTCCAAACCCAGCGACTACCAGCTCTCCAGCGTGCGGTGCCGGGGCGTGGCAGCCAACGCCGCCCACAGCCTGTGCGTGCTGAACGAGACACTGTACTATCTCTCGCCCGGCGGGGTGATGGCCTGGGACGGCAGCCTGCCCAGCAAGGTGTCCGGCGCGCTGGACACCGGGAAGCTGACGGGGGCCGCGTGGTGCGCTGCTGGAAGCCTGGACGCGCGGTATTACCTGTACCTGCGCCGGCAGGGGGACAGCGCCGGGCGGCTGCTGGTGTACGACACGGAGCGGGGCCTGTGGCACGAAGAGAGCGCCGTGGGCTACGAGATGGCCAGCACCGGCCAGCAGCTGTACCTGTGGGATGGCCGGGCCCTGTGGGCGGCAGACCCCGACCGGGAAACAGAAGGGGAAGCCGAGGCGGCACTGCAGTTTGAGGCGGTGAGCGGGGACATTGGACTGACCGAGACGGATGACAAATACATCAGCCGGATCACCCTGCGGCTGGACGCGCAGGTCCACAGCGTGGTGACGCTGGCGGTGAGCTACGATGGCGGCCCCTGGGAGACCCTGCGCACGGCAGCGGCCACGGGAGACCACGACCGGCTGAACCTGCCCTTTGAGCCGCGCCGGCACGACACCATGCGGCTGAAGCTGAGCGGCACGGGGCAGATCGCTTTGCGGAGCATGGCCTTTACGCTGGCAGGCACCACCGGCGGCCGGGTGACCGGGGCTGGGCCGAGAAAGTGAGGGATGAACATGGCGAGTTTAGCGGGGCTGAACGGCATCAGCCTGCCCAGCTTTGGCAGCAGCATGGACCCGGAGGACGCCCGGGCGCTGCGCAACTACCTGTACCAGCTGCAGGAACAGCTGGGCTACGTGCTGACCAACCTGGACAGCGAGAACATGAGCGAGAATTTTTTGAGCAGTAAGGGGGAGACGGAATGAGCAGACTGAGCAATGCCCGGACGGAACTGGAGAACTACGAAAAGACCCGCCCGGCGGACTATGTGAGCCAGTACCAGCCGAAGATCAAGGACGTGATGGGCCAGCTGGACGGCATGAAAGAGTTTGACTACGACCCGGACGCCGACACGGCCTACCAGCAGTACAAGAGCCAGTACACCCGCTCGGCCAAGCTGGCGAACCAGAACGCACAGGCCAATGCCGCCGCCCAGACCGGCGGTTATGGCAGCAGCTACGGCACCCAGGCGGGCCAGAACGCCTATGCCGCCACGATGAACAACCTGGACAACGTGCTGAACAGCCTGCAGGACCAGAGCCGGAACGAATACACGGCCCGGCGCACCGGGCTGGAGACCAGGCTGAACGGCCTGCAGAATGCGGAAAAGCAGGACTACCAGAACTACCAGAAGGACATGGCCAACTGGATGGACGGGCTGCAGTACCGCCAGAACGAGTACGACAAGGCCAGCAGCGAGAGCAGCCAGCGCACCAGCCGGTGGCTGAACGGCATTCTGAGCGCGGTGCAGCTGGCGGCGCAGATCTTACCGTTCTTTTTTGTGTAAGGAGGGGACACCATGGGAACCATTGCGAGACTGAACACGGCAAAGAAGAAGCTGGCCCAGGCCGAACAGGCTATGCCGAGGGCCTACCAGAACAACTACACGGACAGCATCAACCAGAAGCTGGGGCAGCTGGCGGATGCCAGCCTGACCGGCAGCACTGGCGTGGACACGGACGCCCTGAACGCTGCCTACCAGCAGTACCGGGCCAACAGCGTGGCCAACGCCCAGAACGGCGCGGCAGCCGCTGCCGGCACGGCCAATACCCTGGCGGGCGGGTACGGTGCGGACTGGGCCAAGACGGCGGCGAACCAGGCGGCAGGGGAGCAGATCGCAGGCGTGGACAACAGCCTGAGCAGCCTGCGGGCGGACGCTTTGCAGAACTGGAAGCAGAAGATGAGTGACACCACCAGCGTGCTGGACGACCTGCTGGGCCAGCAGAGCCTGGAACGCAGCGAGTATGACGGCAGCGTGAGCAATGCCCAGAACTGGCGGGACTACCTGAGCGGCCGGGTGGACACGGCACGGCAGGAGAACAGCGACTTCTGGAACAATGTGTGGAACGTTGTGAAGGGCGTGGGCAACGCGGTGAAGACCGGGTACGATGCCTACCAGGGCTATTACCAGTGGGACAAGGAGTTTGAACTACAGAAGCAGCAGTATGCGGACAGCCTGCAGCGCACCCAGCTGAGCGACCAGATCAGCGCCATGGAACAGGCGCAGGCCTTTAAGCAGGCGGGCTTTGATGACCTGGCAGCCCAGACCCTGACCAAGTACGGACTGGACAGCACGATGCTGGACGCCTGGGAGGGCATGAGCGATACCCAGAAGGACAAGATGGCGGCCCTGCTGCAGGGCGCAAGCCTGGCGGGCAGCGGCAACGACACGGCAGCAAAGAATTACCTGCAGATGGCAGGACTGAGCGGGGACAGCACGGACAGCTACGGCACCATTGCCGGGCGGCTGAACAGCTCGAACCTTGCATACCAGCAGGCGCTGCTGGGACTGCAGCAGCGGTACAAGACCACGGGCACCGGAAGCACGAGAAGCGGTGGGAGCAGCTCGGGAAGCAAGAGCGGCGGCTACACGACCAGCCAGCTGCAGCAGATGGCAAACAAATTTTCCAGCATGAAGGGCACCGAGCCCCTGTACGACTTTTACAAGCGGACCCTGACCAATGCGGGATGGATCAAGGCAGACACCGGCACCAAGGCCAGTACCCAGAGCGCGGCGGGCGGAACCGGAGCGGGAAAGGCGGGAACCACGACCAGCAAGCTGCCGGCAGCGACCACCAAAACGCCGTGGAGCACCAGCGGCACGGTGGACGGCGTGGCGGGGGCGTCGGTGAGCATGGCCAGCCCGAAAGGCGGCAATTACAATACGGCGCTGCGAGAAGCACAGCAGATGGCAAACAATGGCTATGACATGGCCCAGATCACCGAGTATCTGATCCGGAAAAATTACAGCGACAGCACCATCAGTCAGGTGTCGCAGACTATGGGATGGTAAAGGAGGAGCAACATGAGCCTGAGTGTAGAACAGGTGCGCCAGATGCGGGAGCAGATTAAAGCGAATGACGCCGCAAAAACCGCAGCCCAGAAGAAGAAGACGACGACCCAGACGGCCAAGACCACCCCGGCGGCACCGGCAGCCAAGAGCGCCGGCACGGGCCTGAGCGTGGCCCAGGTGGCGCAGATCCGCAGCCAGATGACGGCTGCCCCCGCCAGCACCAGCCGCCTGCAGACGACGGCCAGTACCCCGGCCTGGACCGGCGGCACGCGGCAGGTGCTTGGCACGGTGAGCGCGGACGCTCTGGGCAAGCAGGTGCTGGCAGACATGACCAGCGACACGGGCAGCCCGGTGGCCACGGACCGGCAGGAGGACTACGAACCGGACTGGAACTATGTTGGCAGCGACAACGCCCCGAAACAGCGGGCCATTGCGCAGGGCACCTACGGCAGCTACGCCAAGGCGGCGCAGAAGGTGGGAAACGCCCTTGCCAAGGACCGGCAGACCGACCGCTTTGACGAGCTGAACCAGTGGATGGACGAAAGCCCCCGGCACCGGGAGGTGGTGGACCTGCTGCGGCAGAAGGAGTACACCACTCAGGAGGACAAGGGCGTTGCCCCGGAGCAGGCCGTGCAGGTGACCGGTACAAAGCAGCGGTACAGCCCCGGAGACCTTTTGAAGATGGGGTACACGGCCCAGGAGATCAACGAGGCGCGGGCGTACATCCGGGAGTATGATGCCCTGCCGCTGGCAGAGCGGGCGGCACGCCGCACGGCGGACACCACGAAGGGCATTGCGGCCACGGTGGCGTCGGCGGTGCCCATGGCGGGCGAGATGACCACCCAGGGCGCGAAGGACATCCGGGCTACCCAGAAAAACGAGGCGGCGCTGGACAAGGAACTGGAAGGCGATGCCCGTGGCAAGGAACTGAAAGACCGGATCACGGCGGTGGACATGGACTATAACCCCCAGTACACCGACGAGGATCTGCGCGGCATGGGCTACAGCCAGAGCGAAATTGACACCATGCGCAGCCGCATTGCCGGGACGGTGCAGAAAACGGCGCTGGATAAAGACACGAGCCTTGGCTACCAACTGTACAATTACGGCCAGCAGCGCACGGCAGCGGCCCAGGCGGGCCTGAGCCCGGCGGCCAAAACAGCCATGGGCGTTGCCACCAGCGCGGCGGAGAACCTGGCCGTGGCGGGCGTGAGCCCCTACCTGGTGCTGCCGGTGCTGAGCGCCCAGGGCGCGGCCGAGAGCATGGGCCAGGACGTGGAGAAGGGCACCAGCGCAGGCCAGGCCGTGGGCGTGGGCCTGGCAAAGTTCGGAGCCGGGTGGGGCATCAACTCGGTGGGCGTGGCGGACATGGCCCGCAGCATGGGCGTGGACTACGCCCGGGACACGGTGGCCGGAAAGCTGGCAGACCTTGTGCGCAGCTCGAAGCTGATGAACAAGCTGGGAAGCAGCCAGGTGGCGAAAAACACCATCTCCGGCGGCGTTGACAACGCCATGCAGGCCTTTGTGGAGACCTATGCGGACAAGATCATTGATGCCACGCTGGGCGGGGACCAGCAGGCCGCCGACGAGTTGCTGCAGACCGACACCTTTTTGCAGGCACTGCAGGCCGGGGCCACCGGCGGTGCCTCCGGTGCGCTGGGCGGTGCCGTGGGCACGGGGCTGGGCACCATGAGCCGGACGCTGGATGCCCGGGCCGGGATGGAAACGGCTGCCCCGGTGCAGGTGGACACCGAGAGCCGGGCGGCGGATGCCGCAGCGGCGCAGCGGGCGCTGGAAGCGCGGGCCATGGAGCCGGGAGAAGCTGCACGGCAGCAGGCAGACCAGGCCGCCGCCATGCAGCAGACGGGCAACACTGACGCTGCGGAAACGACTGCCCGGAAGGATGCGGCCCCGGCGGTGCGCAGCGAGAACCCGGCGGTGCAGCAGCTGGCGGCCGCCATGGAGGCGGATGCCCTGACGGGCAAGACCATCAACCTGTTTACCCCGAATGCAGCCAATGCGGCGAACCGCGCGGCCTTTGCGGAGGAGTACGGCATGGAGCTGCCTGCCACGGCCAGCGAGACCCGGAAAGCCCTGCGCACGCTTGCCCAGCAGCAGACTGCCGAGCAGGCCATGCGGCAGGAGGCGGAGGCTCCTGGCACAAATGTCGGGAACAAGGCAGCGCAAGTGAAGAACCCTGCCGCCGATCAGCGCCAGAGCACTGTGGAAAAGGCCGGGGAAACCGTGGAAAGCGGGCAGGGCTACAGCGTGAGCATGAGCAACGACACCATGACGGTGCGCTTTGCGGACGGCACGGAAGCGGTGCGGACGGTAGACCCGGAAAACCCCAGGACTATGCTGTTTGACCCGGAACAGCTGCACCAGCAGGCGCAGGCGGAAAGCCGGGCCGCTGCGCAGCAGGAAGCACAGGAGACGACACAGCAGAGCCGGGAAGCACCGGACGGCCTGCGGCGGACGGTGGGGCTGCGCCAGCAGACCCTGACTGAGAAGCAGCGGGCCGTGCAGCGGACCCTGACGGACTGGAAGGTGAGCAAGGGCGCGGCAGAGACCATCAGCCGGATGGTGCCGGACAGCATTGCAGACCTGGAACGCTACACGGCGGCAGCAAGCAGCATGTACCGCATGGGCCAGATGGACGGGGTGAAAACCTTTGACAAGGCGCTGGAGCTGGCGGGCGGCATGAACAACCTTGCCCCGAACACGAACTATGTACTGCAGCAGCCCGGCGGAGAGCAGGCACTGCGGGCGGCCTTTTTGCAGGGGCAGGGCGAAGTGGAAGCCGGCACGGTGGAGCGCGGGGCCCTGGGCGGTGCCCTGACCGACCAGAGCACCAAAGGCGAGGGCCGGGTGATCTGGAAGGGAAGCGACCGCGCGGCGGACGATGTGGCAGCCCAGGTGATCCGGCTGAACGCGGCGGGAACCGGCACGGACGCCATTTTGAAGAGCGTGCTGCTGGGCCCGGACGGAAGCCCCAGCGAGCGGGTGAAAGCCTATGCGGACACCGAGACGGGCCGCATCTTTTTTGGCGACCGGAACGGAGACGTGTTTGGCACGGTGCTACACGAGGACTACCACTGGTACAACGCTCTGGATGCCGAGGGTGCCAAGGCGGTGCAGAACACGGCGCTGGAGTACCTGGCAAAGAGCGAGGGCTTTGAGAACGTGGACGAGCTGATCCGGGACAAGGTGAAGGACTATGCCGCCCAGGGCCTGACCTATGAGCAGGCTGCTGAGGAACTGGTGGCGGACAGCTGGCGCGGCATTTTTGACAGTGCCGAGAGCGTGACCCGGTGGGCCGAATTCCAGCGGGCGCAGGCGGAGAAGAACGCCGGCAAGGCAGGCACCATCCACAAGGTGATGACCGCCGTGAAGGAGATGCTGAACGGCATCATCAGCCGGGCAAAGGAAGCGCTGACCCTTGACCCGGAGAACCGGGCGGCCCTGAAAGCCCAGCGTTTGGCCGAGGCGGAAAAACGGGCCCTGCAGGACGCCTATTTTGCCCATGCGGAAAAGGCCATGGACAACCTGCGGGCGGCAAAAGAAAACGCCGCAGCCCTCAAGAGTGAGGGCGCGGCGAAAAGCATTCGTTTTGAAATCAAGCGGGATGCGGCAGGCGAGACTTACATTCAAATTGATGAAGATATCCTGAAAGGCGTTCCGCAGGAGAACTGGAAGTCTGTGGTAAAACAGGCTATCAAAGAGCGGTTCCCGGACGGCTTTGTGCGGAATGGCTGGACAATCCTGAATCACAAAGACGGGCGTAATGAGTTTGTCTGGTCTAAATCCTCAAAAGCATTGCAGTGGGAAAACCCAACAGCTTATGCAGATAAGATGCGGATGGCAGCAAATCTGGATGAGATCATTGCAACAGCAGACGAGGTTTACCGTGAACCTGCTAATCATAAGAACGCAGAGGCATTCAACCGCGGACAAATTAAAATTCGTGTGGGAACAAATGCCTACGAGGCGGATGTTCTGACCGCCATTAAGCCGGACACACGGGAAATCTTTTACGACATTGTAAATATTAAAGCAACAAAAATAGAAGCCTCTGGCGGTACCCACGTAGAATCCGAAGATTCAAGGAGTAGATTGCCAGAGACCTCTAACCAAAGTATAACACAGTCTACTGTCGAAAGCAAGGAAAACAATGCTGCTGTGCAGAAAAATGTGCGCTATCAGCTGGCGGAGCAGGATGAGCTGGCAAAGCTGCGCACCGAACAGCAGCAGCTGACCAAGCAGCGCAGTGCCCTGAAGGAAGAACGCAGCGCATGGCTGAACAGTGCCGAAGTGCAGCGGATCGAGGCAAAGAAAAAGGCGCTGGGCGTTTTTTCTGCAGAGGGCAAGGCCTACCGGGACAGCGCAGAATACCAGGACTACCTTGCAAAGCGCAAGGAGTACAACAGCCGACTGGCCGCGCTGGAAGAGCAGGACAGTGACCTGACGGAGCAGATGAAAGCAGCCAATGAGCGTCTGCAGCAGCGGAAGGACGCCCAGGCCAAGGACGCACAGCGTGCCTACGATGCCAAGGCCAAAGAGTACGGCGGTAACGCAGAGTACCGGCGGGTGCTGGCAAAGGAACAGTTCGGCGTGACGGAAGAGTTCCGGCGGGCAGGGTACATTCTGCCGGACGGCCAGATGCTGGATTTTGCCCAGAATGACCGCAGCCGGGACACCGACCACCGGGAAATTCTGGAGGTGTTCGGCCCGGCAGAAGTGAAGAACGGCACGGAAGCGCTGAATGAGTTTTTGCTGGACGGCAATGTGCGTGTGATGGCGGAAGCGCCGGGCGTGGACATTTCGGCGGACACGGCCCCCACGGCGCAGCAGCTGGAACAGATCCGGAAAATGGCCGAGCAGCTGGGCGGCGAGCGCAGGCAGTTCACGCTGGACATCTCCACAGCAGACGGCAGGGTTGCCGCCAGCAAGGAATACAGCGGGCGTGTGGATGCGGACAAGGTGGTGCGGGAGATCCGGGAGTATTACAAGACCGGAGAGCTGGCGCAGGAAAGCAGTCTTGCAAAGTTCCGTTTCCAGCTGGCGGAGCAGGCCAGCCGGGAGGCAAAGAAGAACGACCAGCGGCAGGCGAGCCGGGATATTGCGAACACGGCGGCGGCACTGGACACCCTGAGCCAGTTCTTTGGGGTGACGAGGGGTGTGAAGGTGAGCCAGGACAGCCTGGACGGGCTGGCGGCGCGGTGGACGAAAGCCAACGCCAGCCGGGCCGACCGGGTGAAGCTGGCGAACGAGACCCGGGTGCTGGTGGACTACCTGAAAGCGGACGGTGCGGACATGACAAAGGCCCAGGCGCTGGCCGAAACGCTGGCGGGCGAAGTGCTGGACGGGGCGACCTACCGCAACAGCGAGCTGTGGGACGAATACCCGGAACTGCACCGGCTGGAGTACACCGTGAACAAGACCGGCAAGGCCAAGGCGGAGCTGGTGAAGCGGTACGGCAACTGGAGCGCGGCGGTGGCCGAGGCCCGCAGCCACGGTGTGGCCCTGCGGCAGGCCGACGGCGTGCGGGACGGCAACCCGGCGGAGCAGTACGAGAGCATTGTGAACGACACCCGGGCCGTGGGCGGCATCCAGGACGGTGCCCGGGCGCTGTGGAAAGCGGCGGCCCAGCAGGCCGGTGTGGAGGGTGTCATGAGCATGGAGAGCACCGAGTGGCTGGACGTGCTGATGAATCTGCATGACAGCATCAAGCCGGAGATGCGCAGCCGCTTTGCGGACGAGGCCGAGTACGAGGACGCCCGGGTGGAGCTGGCCGGGCGGATGATCGAGGACATTATGAACGTGCCCGAGATGACCGACGCCCAGGCTATTTTTGAGGGCATGCAGAAGCAGGCGCTGCAGATGGCCAAGGCGGCGGCCGGAGACGAGGCAAGGGCCGCCGAGGTGGAGAAGGGCATGCAGGGTGTCCAGAAAGTGCAGCGGCAGGAGTTTGCCCGCCGACTGGCCGCCAACCAGCGCACCGAGACCCGGAGCGCTGTGAAGATCGACGGAAAGACCTTTACCAACCTGGGCGACGTGAACGAGTACATCACCTACCAGCGGGAGGAGTTCCGCCGGCAGCTGAAGCAGCAGGAGCAGCGGCTGAAAGCCCAGCGGCAGGAAGACATGGACGCGGCAAAGCTGTGGTACAAGGAACGCATGGGCGAGCTGCGGGAAGAAAACGACTACCTGGCCGACCAGGTGAAGCAGGAGCAGCGCCGGGCCGACCGGGCGGAGCGCTCGCTGATGATCCAGGACAACGAGATCATGGAGTGGGAGGCCGAAAACGAGCGCCGGCGGGAAGCCTGGCAGCAGAAACAGGCCCAGCGGAACGCCATTGCGCTGGAAGTGGCCCGCCAGCAGCGGGACGAGGACATTGCTATTGCGAAGAAAGTAGCCGAGAACCGGGTGCAGCGGGCCCGGGACGCCCGGAAGGCGGACGAGCTGAAACGGAGCATCCGGGCGAACGCGGCCCAGCTGAACCAGATGGTGCTGCGGCCCCAGAAGGGCAAGTATGTGCAGAAGGGGCTGATCGTGGAGGCGGCCGAGGTGGCCAAGCTGGCGAACCTGGTGACCCTGAACAGCAAGGCTGTGAACCAGCTGACGAGGCTGCAGGACAGCATTACGGCCAGCATGGGCAGCGAGGGAGCCCCCAACGCCATGACCGAGGACTGGAAGCAGAGCAAGGTGCCGGAACTGATCCAGACGCTGCGGGAGGACCTGACAGCTGCGAAGAACGCCCGGCTGGACAAGCTGCACGAGCAGCTGGCCCAGGCGGAAGCTCTGCCGGACAGTGAGAAGGCAAGGGCATTGCAGGACCGGCTGAAAGCGCGCATCCGGGACACGGAGAACCGTGTCAGCCTGCCCATGACAGTGGACCAGCTGCGGCTACTGAAAGCCATTACCAGCAGCACGCTGCATGTGATCCGCACCGAAAACAAGACGTTGAGCCTTGCAAAGGCTGAGGAAGTGAGCGCCATTGCGGACGCTGCTGCCTACGAGGTGAAAACCAGCAAGGGCAACCGCCCCGGCGGGCGGTTTGACGGGCTGCGGAACACGCTGACCAAGTACCAGCTGGACATGCTGGGCGGCGAGCGGGTGTTCCGCATGCTGGGCGGCTACGCAAAGAACGGCCAGATGGAGAAGCTGGCGAGGATGCTGAACGACGGCCAGCGCCGGCAGAGCGAGATCACCATCAAGGGCGAGAAACTCTTTGCGGACGTGACGGGCAAGACCCACCTGAAAGAGATGGACGCCTTTGCCGGGCCGGGGGCCGAGACGGTGGACATCGGCCTGACCGACACCAAGGGCAACAGCGTGCCGCTGAACCACGCCATGCTGTGCAGCCTGTACATGCATCTGCAGAATGCGGACAGCCGCCAGCACCTGCTGAACGGCGGCCTGACGGTGCCGAACATGGAACAGTACACAAAAGGAAACATTGAACGGGCCTACCAGGAGGGCCAGACCGTGCACCTGGGCGGCTTGCAGAATGCCGACGGCACCCCGATGGTGGACACGGTGCTGCAGACGGTGGAAAACGCCCTGACCGACTACGACCGGGCGTGGATCGCGGACATGCAGGAGCTGTTCAACCGGTACACCACAAACCTGATCAATGAGACCAGCATGCAGCTGCTGGGCTATAACCGGGCGGGGGTGAAAAACTACTACCCCATTGCGGTGGACAAGAGCGCCCTGGCGACCCAGATCGAGGGGCTGAACCTTGACGCCACCATTGAGGGCCGGGGATTTTTGAAGAACCGTGTAAAGAAAGCGGTGCAGCCCATTTTGCTGGAAGAGTGCAGCAATGTGGTGCAGCGCAGCATCCGGGACACGGCGGCTTATGCGGGCCTGGCACTGCCCATCCGGGACGTGCAGAAGGTGCTGAACAGCAACGTGGAAACAAAAGATGGCGTGTACAACCTGAAAAACGGCATCATCAAGGAGCAGTGGGGCCGCAGCGCGGTGGAGTACATCAACGACCTGCTGACCGACCTGCAGACCAAGCAGCGCAGGCGACCGAGTACGGCCAACAGGGTGCTCGACCGGCTGCGGGGCAACTACGCCGGGGCGATCCTGACTTTGAACCCGGGCGTGGCCATTGCGCAGGCAGCCAGTCTGCCCACGGCGGCGGCCGTGCTGGGCAGCGACACCATGGCGTCGGTGGTGCCGTTTGTGAAAAACTTTTCTACCAAGCAGCGGGCGGCGCTGGAAACGGAGATCTCGGAACACGGAGACGTGCTGCTGGAGTGGCGCAAGCGCGGCAGCCAGCGGGGAGAGCTGGCCAGCATTGGCAAAGCCCCCACCCGGGCGGAGAAAGCCATGGACAAGCTGCCGAAAGTCCTGACCGGGTGGATCAACGGCGCGGACGAGATCACGGTGGCGGCGCTGTGGGAGGGCAGCAAGGCCTATGTGAAGAACCACCCCGGGGAGTTTGCCGAGGAAGCCGCCAAGGAGGGCAGTGAGGACTACTGGCAGGCCGTGAACCGGATGTACCAGAAGGTGATCGAGCAGACCCAGCCCAACTATACCGTGATGCAGCGGGCGGGCATCCAGCGCAACCCGGACGAGTTTGTAAAGACCTTTACCATGTTTACCACCCAGCGGTTCCAGAACTACGGCATCCTGGCTGACGCCGTGATGGACTACAACGCCCAGAAAGCGCGGTTTGAAGAGGGCGAAACGGAAGAGACCAAGGCAGAGCTGCAGCGGGCCGGCAAACAGCTGCGGCGGGCGGCCGGGAGCCAGGTGGCGCAGACGGCGGTGTTTGCCCTGATGAAGATCGGCGCGGACTTTTTGCTGCACCGGTGGGACCGGGAGCAGGACGAAAACGGGGACGTGACCCTGAAAAGCCTGCTGAGCCGTTTTACCGGGCTGTTTACCGAGAGCGCGGCCGGAAATTTTTTGTTTGGCAGCGAGGTGTACAGCCTGGTGGACAACGCCCTGAACGGCAAGGATTATGATGTGGTGAGCGCCACGAACATCAGCGCCGTGAACGATCTGGCTGGGGACGTGACAAAGTTTGTGAGCGAGCTGCGCAAGGACACGGCAGACATGGACGAAACGAAGCTGGCGACCCACCACGGCAAAGTGGAGAAGTACGCCCTGACCCTGATGGAGGACGGACTGGAAATTGCCGGCGTGCCCTTTGGCAACGGGCGGAAGATCATCGAAGCGTTCAAGGGCTATGTGAAGGATGCGGAGAACGTGGCCAGCGGCGGGAAATTTACCTTCAGCAGCCTGCCTGCCAGCGCAACCGGACAGTACGACCGGCTGTATGATGCCTATGCCAGCGGCGACGCGGGCGAGGCGCAGGCGGCCATGGAGAAGCTGGACGGCATGGTGGAGACCGGCAAGATCAAGGAAAACAAGATGTACGAGCAGATGAAAAAACGGCTAAAACAGTACGAGCCCCGGGTGACCGAGGCAGCCCGGGAGACCAATGCCGAAAACTGGGAAAAGCGCAAAGAGCTGATCGACCAGATGACGCGCGAGATGAAAGAAACCTTTGGAACAGACAGCACGGACGTGCGGGACACGGTGGTGAAGGCAGTGGACGAGATGAGTAATGAGCTGCGGCTGACCGAGCGGGGCCACGACAAGAACGACAGCATTTATGTGGATTTGCGCACGGCGGTGAGCAGCGGCAGCAGCCAGGACCTGCAGGACGAGTACGACCGGCTGGTGAAGGCTGGCAAGAAGCCGGACACCGTAAAGACCGAGATCACGAAGGCGGCCAAGCCGGACTATGTGGACGGCAGTGACTACGACCGGGAACAGATGGCGGAGATGCTGCTGGCCTTGACCGACCGGGATGGAAACGCTCTGTACGAGCAGAAGAACCTGGACGACTGGATGAAGCAGGCGGAGAAAAACGCGGAAAAGGAGGCACAGAAGGAAAACGAGGTTGACCGGTACGATCTGCTGAAGTAAACAAGGAGCACCCCGGCGGCCGGAAATGGCTGCCGGGGTGCTCTTGCTTTGGCAGAAAGTCCGCAGGTTTTTTGTGCAGCGGAGTGCGGTAGACTGGAAGGGCGAAAGGAGGAGACGCGAATGCGTGTGAAGATCTTGAAGCGCAGTTTTGCCGGGGCGGAGTTTGCCCCGGACGTGCGGGTGCTGAAGGTGGGCGGCCAGAGCAGCGCCGGGGTGGAAAAGCTGGAATTTGAGCTGCCGGCAGAATGGCAGGGCCTGAGCGTGACGCTGCATGTGCAGTGGCTGGACGGCACCCTGCCCGCACCGGTGCTGCTGGACGACGAAGACAGCGTGGCGGTGGACAAGACCCTGACGGCCAGCCCCGGCGGCCAGTGGATGCTGCTGGCCCTGGGTGCGGACGGTTACCGGGCCCTGACAAAGCCCACCAAGTACGAGTGCTACAGCACTCTGAACACCGACGGAGACGTGGAAATCAGCCCCACCCAGTACGAGACCTTTGTGGCCCGGGTGCTGGAATACTCCAACACGGCACAGCAGGCCGCAGCCAGCGCAAAGGCCAACGCCGAGACGGCGGCCACCGCAGCAACCCTGGCGGTGAATGCCAAGGGCCAGGCAGAGACGGCGGCCCGGACGGCAACGGCAGGGGCTGAAAACTCTGAAAATTCGGCGGCGAGGGCAGAGGAAGCAGCCCACCGGGCAGAGCTGGCGGCACCGGAGACCGGGAAGGTGGTGAGCGTCAACGGCAAGGGAGGCGCGGTGCACCTGACGGCTGAGGATGTGGGAGCCATGCCGGCCAGCGGTGCGGCGGTGGTGCAGAGCATCCGGCTGGAGGGCCGCACCCTGACCGTGACGATGGCCGACGGCAGCGAAAAGAGCTTTACCACCCAGGACACCACCAGCCTGCCGGCCATGACCGGGGTGCTGGGTACGGAACACGGCGGCACCGGGAAGGAGACCCCGCTGACGGCGGAGGACGTGGGCGCGGTGGAAGCGGGGAGCGGCGTGTACCTCAAGGCGCTGACCGTGCAGGGCAACACAATGACCGTGACCAAGGGCGACGGCAGCACCGAGACCGTGATGCTGGCCCAGGAGTACGTGCTGCCTGCCGCCACAGCGGACGCCCTGGGCGGCGTAAAGGTAGGGGACTACCTGGACATCGCCCCGGACGGCACCCTCAGCGGCAAGACGCTCAATGACAAGATCGCTGCCGCCGTGGCGGTAAAGTCGGAGCCCCGGCTGG
>OIYH01000363.1_pt1 | contig 35771 bp, 38 predicted proteins | sample 1587911 | NCBI WGS metagenome assembly OIYH01 (sample SAMN03283252) | human gut metagenome | biome: human-associated habitat; material: feces | host: Homo sapiens | place: USA | collected 2013
TACATGATCTGGCATGATTTCCATTTCAATGATTTCGACATTCAATTGATCACAGGTTTCTTTAATCAACTCCTTTAAGCAATCATCAACACCATCTACAAGAACGGGACGTCGATATTTTGGACAGAATACAACATGATATTTACAGGAATAGATCACATTATTATTTGATTTGTACTTCATGAACACATTATACTACTAAAAGATATCTAATGATATATGTTATTGATAAAAACTTAAAAAAGTTGCCTTATATCTCCATAGCTAAAGCTGGGAGCTTTACGGCAACATTTGGTAAATAAAAATCTTTATCAATTATTTCTGGTTCTATCGTATCCCCTATTTTCTTTTTAAAACAGATTTCTCGTCCCATCACAATCTTTTCTTCATTATTTTCAAGAACAACAGCTACATTATTGTTAAAAACTTTGCTTATTTCCATAATCACCCCTCCAAAATAAAAACCTATTTATTGCGCACTTAAAAAGGGTGGCAATAAATAGGTTTAGCCTATACTTAAATAATCACTATCCTATAAACTACTCGAACATATTATCACAAATTTAAAATGGATGTAATCTTTTTTTATTAGCGTTTTAAGCCACAAATCATTTCTACAGTTGCTGGATCATAGTGAGAAAAGAAAGAACTTGTATCTTTATTAAGTGAAGCAATTGTTTGCATATCTTCTTCACTTAATTCAAAATCAAAGATATTTAAGTTTTCTTGCATTCTTTCTTTTCTTACTGTTTTAGCTAAAGGAACAATTCCTCTTTGTACAAGCCATCTTAAAATAACTTGTCCGACTGATTTATTATATTTATTACCAATTTCTACAAGTGTTTCATTTGTGAAAATACCATTTTTACCTTCAGCAAATGGAGCCCATGCTTCTAATTGAACACCATATTTTGTATTGTAAATTAAAGCTGCACCTTGTTGATGGAATGGATTGACTTCTACTTGGTTAACAGCTGGTACAACTTCTGTATCTAAAGCTAAGTCTACTAAACGATCTGGATAGAAGTTAGAAACACCAATAGCTTTAATTTTTCCTTCTTTATATAAATCAATTAAAGCACGATAAGCACCATGATAATCTTTAAATGGTTGATGTAATAAAACTAAATCTAAAAAATCTAATTGCATTTTCTTTAAAGATTCTTCAACAGAAGCTTTTGCTTGTTCATAACCATAATTAGAAATCCATACTTTTGTCGTAATAAATAATTCTTCACGAGGTACACTTGTTTCTTTAATAGCTTTACCTACTGCTTCTTCATTACCATATGATTGAGCAGTATCAATTAAACGATATCCTGCATCAATTGCATCTAAAACAACTCTTTTACATTCTTCTTCATCTTTTACTTGGAAAACACCAAAACCAACAACTGGCATTTTCACTCCATTATTTAATGTTTTGTATTCCATAATTATTCTCCATCTTCAAAATTACATTTTGTTGTCGCCATTTTGTGCAATGATTCTTTAGTCACTTTATAAAATGGGGTATGTTTATTCACTTTTTCGATTTCTTTCATTTCTTCATCTGTTAGTTTAAAATCAAAGATTTGTGTGTTCGCTTCAATATGATCTAATGATTTACTTCCCGGAACAAGACCAAACCCCATTTGGAGATGCCATCTTAAAATAATTTGTACAGTTGATTTATGATATTTCTTTGCAAGTTCTACAAAGATTGCCTCTTTTAACATGTCACTATTTCCATGTCCTAGAGGATACCATGATTGAAGTTGTATATGATTTTTCTTACAAAAATCATATACATGTTCTGCTGGATAATAAGGATGACATTCTACTTGCATGATCATTGGTGGAACTTCACATTGATCTAAAATTTCTTGAATTTGTTCAACTCTAAAGTTAGATAAACCAATCGCTTTGATTTTCCCTTCTTTATATGCTTTTTCTAACATCTTATAAGCATAAACATAGTTATTTACAGGATGATGTAAAATCATCACATCAACATAATCAACACCTAATCTTTTTAAAGTGTCATCAATTGCTTGATCGTTTTCATAAAGTGTTGGTCCTAATTTTGTTTCTAAAAAATAATATTCTCTTTTTAATCCTGATAATTTTAAACCTTTACCTACTTCAACTTCATTTCCATAACGATTGGCAGTATCAATAAGTTGATAGCCATGGTTTAAGGCAAAAGCTACATTGTCTTCAATTTGTTTACCAAATTGTTGAATGGTACCAAATCCAAGTTGAGGGATTTGGTATCCATTATTTAAAGTAATGAAATTAGTCATGAATTTTTAATCCCATTAAACGTGTTTCGTTGGCAGGATCTTCAGGATTATGAGATGGTTTGTTTGTATCTAAGGCTTGCATGTTTTTCATTTCTTCATCTGTTAATTCAAAGTCAAAGATATCAATGTTTCCTTTCATTCTTTCTTCATTTGTAGATTTAGGTAAAGAAACAACTCCTTCTTGATAAATCCATCTTAAGATAATTTGACCAGCATTTTTATTATATTTTTTAGCTAATGAAACAATTGTTTCATTTTCTAATAAATCTTTATTTCCATGTCCTAACGGAAACCATGCTTCTAAACGAATATCGTTTTCAGTCATTACTTTTCTTAATTCTTTTTGTTGAATAAAAGGGTTAAATTCTACTTGGTTGACCGCCGGCATTACAGTCATACCATCTTTAAATTTATTCCATAAGTTCACAGTAATATTAGAAATACCAAGAGATTTAATCTTACCTTCTTGATAAGCTTCTTCTAAAGCTTTCCAAGCTCCTAAATAATCACCATATGGTTGATGTAATAAATAAAGATCAATATAATCTACTCCTAATAATTTTAAAGAAGTTTCAATACCTTTTTTCGCATTTTCATAACCATAATCTTGTAACCATAATTTAGAAGTAATAAAGATTTCTTTACGATCAATCCCACTATCTTTAATCGCTTTTCCTACATCACTTTCATTCATATATCCTGCAGCTGTATCAATATGACGATAACCTGCTTTTAAAGCAGCTAAAGTTGCATCATAAGTAGGTCCATCATTAGGAATCATAAAGACTCCAAATCCTACTGCTGGAATTGTTTGTTTGTTATTAAGTTCAAATATTTTCATTGTCATTCCTCCTTGTTTTCATTTATATTTTAGTTTTACTTTACTAAAAAGTACAATATGAATAATGCATATTAGTATAACTTTCAGTTATACTATTTTATTTAAACTTAAATTCTCCATATAATAAGTTATGATCAGAAAAAGAAGTAATCTTTACATCTTGATTAACCTTTGAAAAATGAGATGAATAATAAATATCATCAGGTGAAGCAAAATCTCTAAAAGTCATATATTCTTTATTTTGATTAATACTTTCTATTCCTTCTATTTTAAAATCTTCACCATTTCATCTAAAGCAACTTTTGTATTTCCTTGAGGACGAGGACTACCATTAATAATAAGTACTTTCATCTTATTTCTTTTTCCATTTCTTTACTATTATTTTAATCATTATTTATCCCATTGTACATGACTAAAAACAAATATCACTATAACCAAAAGTTATACTGTGTTATAATACGGAAAAGGAGAAGTGATACAATGATTGAATTCAACCAATTGAAACATCTTGTTGCTATAGCAAAAAATAAAACAATTTCTAAAGCAGCTGAAGAACTTCTTATTTCCCAACCTGGTCTTACAAGATCTATGCAACGGTTAGAAGAAGATTTAGGTTTATCGTTATTTAATCGTAAGAAAAATAAAATAGAATTAAATGATAATGGTTTACTAGCTGTTGAATTTGCGAAAAAGTTACTTGATGGTAGAGAAGAAATGATCAAAGAACTGACAAAACATAATCAAAATTATTTATCTTTTGCTAGCTGTGCACCTGCTCCTTTATGGGGAATTGAATATACTTTTCAAACAAATACAAATTCACAATTTGAAAGTTATCTTATTCAAGATGAGCAAACACTCATTTATGGTTTAGAAAATGGAGACTATTCATTAATTGTATTAACACATCCTTTAGATAATAAAAACTATATTTGCCAAGAATTCTTAAATGAATCACTTTACTTATCTGTGCCTCCGGCACATCCTTTAGCACCATTTAAAGAAATTTCATTTTCTGATTTAGATGGACAAAGTGTTCTTTTATTATCACATATTGGATTTTGGAATGAAGTATGTAAACAAATGATTCCTAAATCTCATTTGTTATTTCAAGATGATCCCTTTGTCTTTAATGAACTTACAAAGATGTCTGCTTTGCCTAATTTTAAAAGTAATATTACAATACAAAGAGACAATGAAGAAGATAATCGTATTTTAATACCAATCACAGATAAAGAGGCTCATGTTAACTACTATGCTATTTATCCAAAAGACAAAAAACAATTCTATCAACCACTTCTTAAACAAATAAAAGATCTTGATTGGAAAAAAACAAAAGATTTACCTAAAGTATTCAATAATCAATAATAAAATATTTTCTATCTAAAAAGCTGTTACATTTGTAGCAGCTTTTTAAAATTCAACAATTTCATTAAACATAAATATCATACAATCTATCTTTTTATCAGTATGAAAATGTCCACAATACCATTTCTTATAATCTAATCTTAATTCTAATTTATCTAAAAAAAATTCTGTACTATAATCTACTTTTAAAGGATTAATACCTTTCATAAATACTTCTCGAGGGAGATATTTATAAGGACAAGTATGAGAAAGTACAACATCTATGTGCGGATTCTTTTCTACATACATTAAAAGTTTATCTTTTATTTCTTCACTGGGTTGTTCACTTGGATACCAATTATATCCCATTTGTAAACGATAGTTTTTATCAACACTATAAGCTCCACCAATAACTAAAACACTTTGTTCATTAAATTGATACACTTCACCATCTTTCGCAAATAATATATGAGGATATTCTTCTTCATAATATACAAGACCACCATGAAATATTTTTGTTTTATAGCCTTCTATATTTTCAGGACGTTCTTCATGATTTCCATGTATACAAAAGAAAGTCATAGGATATTGTAAAAGACTATTTTTTAAATAAATATCTTGTTCATTAGCGTAATAGTTAATACCTGCATCTCCTAAAACAATCATAAGATCATCTCTTGTTGTTTTATTTTTACAACAAAATGCATAAACTTCACTAAAATTCCCATGTTTATCACCTGTTATATAAATCATAATTTCTCCTATTGATATTGTTTTAATGTCTTTTCAATTCTTTTTTTCATTTCTTCTTGTAAAGAATAAGGTTTAATAACTGTAATCTTATCTTGTAACATCATTAACCACCCTATTAATCCTTCATTAATTAAAACATCTTTTACTATTAAGTGATAACGATTTTCATAATTCTTTGTCACACGATTATCTTGTCCAAACTTATCTACCACTTCTTTAATAATCGATTGATCAAAACTAATCTCTAAATCTTCTTTTTCTCCGGAAATATACATATTAATTGGATTATCAATTTGTTCTACATCAAATTGTTCTCCTTCAAAATATTTACTTTTATGATTTCTTACAAGTCTCATACGATCCAATCGATAAAGAGATAAACTATCTGGTCTTTTATCAAAATAACCAATCACATAATATTTAGAATTATTTTGAATGAGTTTATACGGAGAAATAATATAAAATTCTTTATTATCTTGATGATTACCATGGATATTTGATATTTCTACCAACCTATTTCTTTTTATTTCATAATTAACATACTTAAAATAAATATTTTTCTTTTCATTAATAGCTTTAATAATGGTTGTCATATTTAATAGCAAATCATAATTTCTTATATCATTTTGTCTAATTGTTTGATTTTGAATACGGGATAATTGTTTATTTGAACTTAATGTTTGTAATTTTGTAAGTAGTATATTTACTTCTTTTTGATCTAAATCATTATTATAAAGAATACTATCCCATAAATATTGTATTTGTCCATCATTAAAGAATTCTTCATTTATTGTATAGCCTTTACGATGTTTAGTCTTAATGATTTCTTTTTGATAAATATACTTCGATAATTCATTAATATTTTTTATAGCTTGATAAACCGTTTTAACATCAACTTTGATTCGATATTTTTCTTCAAGTTGCCCTTTTATTTCAATAGCAGGTATATAATCTAATGATTCTTTGATAATAAGATATGTGTAATAGAGTCTGTCCATAGTTTTCTCCTATCTTGCATAATTAAGTGAATATGTCTTGTCTTTATGATACAACATTTCATAACGATATGGTGAATAATTATAAAGAGATTTTTCAAAGCGTTTAAAGGCTTCATCAAGTGTTACAAATGGTAAATGAAAATAAGCTTGTTTATATTGTTTTTCTAATAAAAGAATAAGACTTGCTTGATAATGCATTTGTTCATCACTCATCATTTTATAATGTGTCATACCTAAAATGACTTGATTGAGTTGATTCATTTTAAATGTAAGCAAATGCCTTACTAGACAATAAATTTCTATATTAAAATCACTATGATCTAAAATATAATAAAATAAATTATATTTATATTCGACTAATGGTTTAAAATGTTGATTGATTAATAAATTCATCATGACTAAATGATATTCCATTTCATTATAAGATAAGCAACAATCAATATATCTTTTAATATTTGAAAAAAGCCATAATTGAATATCTTTTCTTTTATTTAATTTTCTTTTTAATTGAAAAACATCAATACACGTATTCATTAAATCATAAATATCTTGTTGATAAATTCCGTCACTATGAATTAATAAATATGTTTTTACCTCCATAATTGATACATCTGTCATTTGTTCATAACTTTTAACTACCATTAAAATCATCCCCTTTTCTTTATCTATATTATAGGGAGATGATGATTTTTATGATTAATTTGTATCTGTTTTAAAGCCAAAAAAAAGGAGTTAAATAACTCCCTTATTTTCTAAGAATTTTCTAATTTTCTTTGTTGCTGCTTTAAGTTCTTCTAAACTATAAGCATAAGAAACACGAATATAACCTTCTCCTGCTTCACCAAAAGCACTACCTGGTACACAAGCAACTAACTGATCATTTAATAACTCTTCACAGAATTCTTCTGATGTTAAACCTGTTGATTTGATACATGGGAAAACATAGAAAGCACCTTGTGGAGTAAATGTTTTTAAGCCCATTTCATTAAATGTTTTGACTAAAAAGTTTCTTCTAGCAAGATAAGCTTGTCGCATTTTTTCAATTTCATCATCACAATGTCTCATTGCTTCAATAGCTCCATATTGAGCACATGTTGGTGCTGACATAATGACATATTGATGAATTTTCTTCATCATACTGATTAAGTACTCATTACCTAAAACATATCCTAAACGCCATCCTGTCATCGCATAAGCTTTAGAAAAACCACTGACAAGAATAACTTGATCTTTGATTTCATCAAAAGCAGCAATAGAACAAAATTCATGTTCATAAGAAAGTTCTGCATAGATTTCATCAGTAATAATCATAATTCCTGATTCTTTAAAGATTGGAACAAGTTTTTCATAATCTTCTCTTGTCATGAAACCACCTGTTGGATTACTTGGATAATTTAAAAGAATAGCTTTTGTTTTTTCATTGATTGCTTCTTTTAATAACTCTGGTGTAAGTTTAAATTCATTTTCTTCTGTTAAAGTAATATTTCTTACCACTCCACCAGCAAGTGCAACACCCGGTGTATAAGCAACATAACTTGGTTGTAATAAAATGACTTCATCACCTGGATTAATAATTGTTCTAAAGGCTAAATCGATTCCTTCAGATCCCCCAACAGTGACAATACATTGTTCTGGTTTATAATCTAAATCAAATCTTCTTTTTTGATATTTACAAATTTCTTTTCTTAATTCTAATAACCCTTGATTAGCAGTATAAAATGTTTTTCCTTTTTCAATTGAATAGATTGCAGCTTCTCTAATTGTCCAAGGGGTTGCAAAATCAGGTTCACCTACCCCTAAAGAAATAACACCTTCCATTTGATTAGCTAAATCAAAAAATTTACGAATTCCACTAGGTGGAATATCTTTTACAATAGGATTAACAATTTTTTCAAAATCCATTATGGAGTTACCAATAATCTTTCTGCTGCATTTTTATTATCATCATCAACAAGTTTACCCATATTCTTATATTGTTTTAAAACATACATTGTTGCTGTTCTTTCAATACCTTCAATAACAGCCAAACGACTATTAACAAATTTAGCAACCTCAACCATTGTTTTTCCCTTAACAATCAATAAGAATTCATAATTTCCTGCTAATAAATACATTGTATCTACTTCTGGAAAATTATAAATCTTCTTAGCAATACGATCATAACCATAATCTCTTTCTGGTTTTGCATTAACTTGAATAACAGCCGTACATACATCATGATTTGTTTTATCCCAATTGATTAATGTATGATAACCATAGATTGTTTTATTTTTCTCTAAATCTTTAATTGTATTTTCAACATTTTCTTCTGATTCGTTTAAGGCGGCCGCAAGATCAACGACTTCCATTTTTGCGTTGTTTTCAATTAATGATAAAAGTAAATTTTCATCCATATCCTTCTCCTCCTTATTATGGTTCAATTATATACTAATTTAATAATAAGGTAAATTGAATTTTTAGAGGAATAAGCAAGATGTTTCTTGTCTAGATAAGTAAAGTGTTCTATAATAAAGTTGAGGTGAAATTATGATTATACAAAGTAAAAAAGTTTGGATTGCTGATCAATTCATTCCTGCACAATTAGAATTAGAAGATGGAATTATTAAAGAAATATATCCTTACAATGAAAAAGAAGTCACTAAAGATTATGGAGATTTAAGAATTCTTCCTGGTTTTATTGATATTCATTGTCATGGAGCTTATGGTTTTGACACAAATGATGCTGATCCTGAAGGTTTAAGAAAATGGACAAAAGGAATCGTTGATGAAGGAGTTACTTCTTTCCTTGCAACAACTCTTACTCAAAGTGAAGAAGTTCTTACAAATGCGGTAAGTAATGTCGCAAAAGTTGTGGAAGAAGGTTATGAAGGTGCTGAAATTTTAGGAATTCATTTTGAAGGTCCTTATTTAAATAAAGCTCATAAAGGAGCTCAGCCTGAAGAATACTGTGTTAAACCTGATATTGAACAATTTAAAAGATATCAAAAAGCAGCTCATGGTTTAATTAAATATATTACTATGGCTGTTGAAAATGATGAAGATTTTACTCTTACAAAATATTGTAGTCAAAATAATGTAGTTGTAAGTATTGGACATTCAAATGCAACTTATGAACAAGCTGTTCAAGCATACGCTCATGGAGCAAGAAGTATGACTCATGTTTATAATGCAATGACACCATTTACGCATCGTGCAAATGGTCTTGTTGGTGGTGCTTTACGTATTAGAAATATGTATGGAGAAATTATTTGTGATGGAAATCATTCTACTCTTGCCGCTTTAAATAATTTCTTTACTTCAAAAGGTCCTGATTACAGTATTATGATTACAGATTCCTTAATGTGTAAAGGATTCCCTGTTGGTACTAAATTTGATTTTGGTGGGCAAGAAGTTGTCATTTATCCAGATGGTAGTGCACACTTAGTAGAAGCTGGTAACTTAGCAGGATCTACATTAAATGTGAATAAAGGATTAAAAATCTTAATTGAAGATGCATTAGTGCCTGTTAATTATGCCATCAATGCTTGTACATCAAATCCTGCTAGATGTTTACACGTTGATGATCGTAAAGGAACAATTGGTGTTGGTTATGATGCTGACTTAGTTATTTTAGATAAAGATTATGAAGTTGTACAAACTTATTGTAAAGGTGTTGGACAAAAATAATGATTTGAGATGCTTCATGCATCTCTTTTTTCTTATATAGAAAGTTTTTTATAGTCATTTTATGGTACAATTATTTCAAAAGGAGGCGATTTTGTGTATCGTTTTTATGTATCAAGTTACGCTAAAGGAAAAGAAAAAGGTCTTTATGTATGTACTTTAGATGAAACTAAAAATGAACTTCATTTAAATAAACATATTCCTACCGAAGATTTTCCTTCTTATGTTATTAAAAAAGATGATTATCTTTATGTATCTTTAAAAGATGCACGTGTTGGTGAAGGAGGAGGTGTCGCAAGTTATCATATTGAAGAAGATGATTTAAAACAACTTTCTTTTTATAATTCCCATGGTCGTTCTTATACTCATTTATGTTTAAGTCCTGATCAAAAATATTTATTTACAGCCAATTATCACGTTGGAGCAACAGCTGCTTTCCCTTTAAAGGATCATAAAATTGGAGATAAACTTTCAGTTGTTCACCATCATGGTTCAGGAATTGATTTACTTAAAAGACAAACAAGTCCTCATGCTCATTATGTAGGAATTACTCCTGATCATAAATATCTTTACAGTGTTGACCTAGGTGCTGATAAAATTGTTATGTATGAATTTATTAATGAAAAATTACAAGAAACATCATTAAGTCAATCTGTGATTCCTGGTAGTGGGCCTCGTCATATGATTTTTTCTCATGATGGTAAATATTGTTATCTCGTCAATGAAATTAGTAACAGTATTATGGTTTATCAATATCATGATGGACACTTTACTTTGATTCAAGTTATTCATTGTGTACCTCGTCATTTTCATGGCTTTTCAAGTGCTGCTGCTATTCATATGACATCAAGTGGTAAACATATTATTGTTTCCAATCGTGGACATGATAGTATTGTCCTTTATCGCGTTAATCAAGAAACAGGAAAAATCACTTTACTTTATATGGTGCATACAGGAAAAGGACCTCGTGATTTTAATATTATTGATGATCGTTATATTGTTGTTGCAAGTCAAGAAGAAGATTTTTTAGAGCTTTATACATTTGATGAAGAAAAAGAAGAAATTAAGCCTACAGGAAATACTTTAGATATTATTCAACCTGTTTGTGTAGCTTTATAAAAGGAGAAAGATTATGAAATACGAAATTGTTGGAGATACTCTCCCTGTTGTTATTTGTCACTTAAATAAAGGTGAAAAAATGATTAGTGATAGTGGTGCTATGGCTTGGATGGATCCATGTATGAAAATGGAAACAAACGGTGGTGGTGCTGGTAAAATCATCGGTAGAATGTTTTCTGGTGAAACTTTATTTAGAAATAGTTATACGGCAAATGAAGATGGTTTGATTGCCTTTGCCTCAAGTTTCCCTGGAAAAATTGTCGCTATTGATGTAGATCCTGGAAAAGAAGTCATCATTCAAAAATCTGCTTTTCTAGCTAGTGAAGAAAATGTAGAAACATCGGTTTTCTTTAATAAGAAATTTTCTTCTGGTATATTTGGTGGTGAAGGTTTTATTTTAACAAAGGTTTCAGGACATGGAACATGTTTTATTGAAATTGATGGAAGTACCGTAGAATATAATTTACTACCAGGTCAACAAATGGTTATTGATACCGGTTATCTTGCAATGATGGATGCTACTTGTAAAATGGATATCCAATCGGTTCCTGGTTTAAAAAATAAATTTTTAGGAGGAGAGGGATTATTTAATACCGTGGTTACTGGTCCTGGTAAAATTGTGGTTCAAACAATGCCTATTTCAGCAGTAGCAAATTCACTTGCAAAATTTTTCCCTCAAGGTAAATAATGAAGAAATTGTTTTGTTTTGATATTGATGGTACTTTAAGAACAACCACAGATCATCAAATACCAGAAAGTACCATCAAAGCCTTAAATTTATTAAGAGAAAAAGGTCATCTTTTATTAGTATCTACAGGTAGAAGTGTTGACTCTTTAAAGAATACTCACATTTATGATACTTTTGCCTTTGATGGGTATGTATGCAATAGTGGACAAGCTTTATTAGATAAAAATTTAAAACTTATTCACAAAGAAAGTTTATCTACAACTGTTGTTTTAAAAGCTTTAGACGCTTCTAAAAAACACAACATTCCTTTAGCTCTTAAATGTACACCAAGAATTATTAATATGGAACCCAATGAAAATGTCATTCGTTCATGTAATTATTTCAATAATCCAATTCCCCCTGTTGGTAGCTATACCAATCAAGAAGTAGGTGCCATGATTGCTTATGGTCCTTTAGATTATGACTATCAAGAATTTAAAGATATTGAAGAACTTGATGTGATGGTAGGAGAAAGTAGTTATGCTGATATTACTATTAAAGGAATTTCTAAAGCAACTGGCATTGCTTATTTTATGAAGTTATGGAATATGAAAAGTTATGTGGCTTTTGGGGATTCTTTAAATGATGTTGAAATGTTTAAACATGCTTCTTTTTCGATTTGTATGGGACAAGGAAATAATGAGTTAAAGAAATTAAGTGATTTTGTGACAACTTCTATTGATGAAGATGGTATTTATTATGCATGTAAAGAATTAGGCTATATCTAAAATAGCCTTTTTTATTTCGTCTAAGTTCTTAACTATTAAGAGTAAATCAAAGAGTTCTTCATATTGTTTGGTTGATAGATTTTCTAAAAAAATTGGATCTACATCAGGGAAACGAATAAAGAAAAGTTTGAGAGCATTTCTTCTTGCAATCAGTTTTTTTGTTTTTCAAAAGAAGTATTTTCTTGATTCATAAAAAAACTCCTTCTTTCATTATAGAAAAATATATTTTTTTATAAATGGACAGATAGTCCAAAATACTCCTTAAAATTATGCCCAAAATAAAAATGGTCTTTCGACCATTTTTTTATTATCTTAGTTTTGTAATATCAATTAACGATGGCACACCATGTTTACGTTTTTCAAGTGAATCAATAAGTGCTTTTGCTGTATCAAGTGAAGTATAAATTGGAATACCAGCTTCTACAGCAAAACGTCTAATTAAGAAGCCATCTTTTAAGTTATCATTTCTTGTTGGAATATCGATTACTAAATCAACTGTATCCGTAAACATTAAATCAAAGATTGTATTTGTTTTTTCACAAATACGATTGACAAAATGTACAGGTACATCATGTTCTTTTAAGAATTTATATGTTCCTTCTGTTGCATATAAATCATAACCAAACATATAATATTGTTTAGCGATTGGTAAGAATTCTTCTTTAGAAGAATCTTTAATTGTACAAATGATATTCTTTCTCTTAGGTAATTGAATACCTGTTCCCATGAATGCTTTATAAATAGCTTCATCTAAGTTTTTAGAAATACCTAAAACTTCTCCTGTTGATTTCATTTCAGGCCCTAAAGAAATTTCTGCACCTTTGATTTTTTCAAATGAGAACACTGGCATCTTAACTGCAATTGTTTCTTTTTCAGGAACAATACCATAAGAATATCCTTGTTCTTCAATTGTATGTCCCATAATTGCTTTTGTTGCAATGGCAACAATTGGGATATCTGTAACTTTTGAAATATAAGGAATTGTTCTTGAAGATCTTGGGTTAACTTCAATAACATAAACTTGATCTTCATAAACAATGAATTGAATATTGATTAATCCGACAACATGTAATGCTTTAGCAAGACGTTTTGTATAATCAACGATCACATCTTTAATTTCTTGTTTGATTTTTTGTGGTGGGTAAACAGAAATACTATCTCCCGAGTGAACTCCCGCACGTTCAACGTGTTCCATAATACCTGGAATTAAGATACCATGTCCATCACAAACTGCATCAACTTCAACTTCTTTACCAGATAAGTATTTATCAATTAAAATTGGATGTTCTTGGTATTGTCTATTAATGATTTTCATGAACTTTTTAATATCACCATCATTTAAGGCAATTTCCATACCAGCACCACCTAATACATAAGATGGTCTTACTAAAACTGGATATCCTAATTTATTAGCAACTTCAATTGCTTCTTCTGCAGTAAAGACTGTTGAACCTCTTGGACGATCAATATGACATTTTTCAAGAATTTCATCAAATCTTTCTCTATCTTCTGCAGCATCTACATCATCGGCATCTGTTCCTAAGATTTTAACACCCATATCTGTAAGTGCTTTGGTAAGTTTGATCGCTGTTTGTCCACCGAATTGAACGATTGCTCCATCAGGTTTTTCAATGTCTACAATACTTTCTACATCTTCAGCAGTAAGTGGTTCAAAGTATAAACGATCAGCAATATCAAAGTCTGTTGATACTGTTTCAGGGTTGTTATTAACAATAATTGTATCGTATCCTGCTGCTTTTAAGGCCCATACACAATGTACCGAACAGTAATCAAATTCAATACCTTGACCAATACGAATTGGTCCTGATCCTAAAACCATGATTTTTTTCTTTTCTCTTTGTGGTTCTACTTCGTTCACTCCACCTTGAATTGAATAGTAATAAGGTGTTTGTGCATCAAATTCTGCCGCACATGTATCAACAACTTTATAAGCTGCAACAATATTATTATCTTTACGCATTTGATGAATTTCTTGTTCTGTTTTTCCAGTTAATTCAGCAATGACTCTATCTGGGAATTGTAATCTTTTTGCTTGTTTTAATAAATCAACTGTTAATTCTTCTGTTTTAATTCTTTCTTCCATTTCTACTAAATGTTTTATTTTATCAATGAACCAAACATCAATTTTAGTAATTTCATGGATTTCTTGTTCAGTAATTCCTTTTCTTAATGATTCAGCAACTGCAAAGATACGTTGATCATCAACATCTTTTAATTTTTGTTTTAATTCATCATGTGTTAATTTTGTAAAGGCATCTAAGTGTAAGTAGAAAACATTTTGTTCAAGAGAACGTAAAGCTTTCATTAAAGCTCCTTCAAAGTTATTACAGATTGACATAACTTCTCCAGTTGCTTTCATTTGTGTTCCTAATTTTCTTGAAGCATCAACGAATTTATCAAATGGCCATTTAGGAATTTTACATACAACATAGTCTAATGTTGGTTCATAAGAAGCATATGTTTTACCTGTAACGGCATTTTTGATTTCATCTAAAGTATATCCTAAAGCAATTTTAGCTGCTAATTTAGCGATTGGATAACCTGTTGCTTTAGAAGCTAAAGCTGATGAACGAGAAACACGAGGGTTTACTTCGATAACACAGTATTCAAAACTATTTGGATTTAAAGCGTATTGTACGTTACATCCACCTTCAATATTTAAAGCTGTAATAATATTTAAAGCTGATGAACGTAACATTTGATATTCTTTATCTGATAAAGTTTGGCTTGGTGCCACAACAATACTATCCCCTGTATGAACACCAACAGGATCTAAGTTTTCCATGTTACATACAGTAATGCAGTTTCCTGCACTATCTCTCATTACTTCATATTCGATTTCTTTCCATCCAGCAATACATCTTTCAATTAAACATTGACTTACTCTTGATAGACGTAAACCATTTGAACAAATATCATGAAGTTCTTTTTCATTATTTGCGATACCTCCACCAGTACCACCTAATGTATAAGCAGGTCTTACAACAACTGGATAACCAATTTTTTCTGCAAATTCTAAAGCATCATTAACATGGTTAACAACGATGGATGCAGCACATGGTTCGTTAATTCTTTCCATTAAGTTTTTAAATTCTAAACGATCTTCTGCAAGTTTGATTGTATCTGTATTTGTCCCAATTGTACGAACATTGTGTTCTTCTAAGAATCCTTCATCCGCTAAAGCCATAGCGATGTTTAATGCATTTTGTCCACCTAATGTTGGTAAAATGCTATCTGGTTTTTCTTCCATGATTAATTTTTTAACAACAGGTACAGTTAATGGTTCGATATAAACTTTATCTGCGATATCACCATCTGTCATGATAGTTGCTGGGTTTGAATTAATTAAAACAACTTCTACCCCTTCTTCTCTTAAAGCACGACATGCTTGTGTTCCAGCATAATCAAATTCTGCTGCTTGACCAATGATGATAGGTCCTGAACCGATAACTAATACTTTTTTAATACTTAAATCTCTTGCCATCTTATTTACCCTCCATCATTTTTTCAAATTCATCAAATAAAGCATCTGTATCTAATGGACCAGCACATGCTTCTGGATGAAATTGTACTGTTTTAATATTTTTACCCATATATTCAACACCTTCGATTGTTTGGTCATTTACATTAATAAACCAAGGTTTTGCAATATTACGATCAATAGAATCATCACAAATTACATAGTTATGATTTTGTGTAGAAATATAAACACGACCTGTATTTAAATCTTTAACAGGATGATTTGCACCATGGTGTCCATATTTTAATTTTTCAGTTTTAAATCCATGAGCTAAAGCCATCAATTGATGTCCTAAACAGATTGCAAAGATTGGCAAACCACTTTCAGATAGTTTTTTAACTTCTTTAATGATTTCAACATTTTCGCTTGGATCTCCAGGACCATTTGATAACATCACTCCATCATAGTTTCCTTCAATGATTGTACTTGCAGGAGTAGATGCTGGATAAACTGTGACTTCCATATTTCTATTAGCTAGTGATTTAGCAATATTTTTCTTAGCACCAAAGTCTAATAAAGCAACTTTTCGATCTCCTGTTCCTACTTTATATGGTTTGTCACATGTTGTTTTTTCAACGACACCAGTTACTTTAAAGTTATGTATTTTTTCCATCACTTCACTTAAATCATCATATTTTGTTGTTGTAATCATTCCATTCATACAACCTTTATTTCTAATGATTTTAGTTAAATGTCTTGTATCGATTCCTTGAATACAAGGAATGTCATGTTCAATTAAATAATCTTTTAAATCAATATTTTTTCTAAAATTACTTCCAAGTCTAGCAAGTTCATTCACTACAAATCCTTCAACATAAGGTTTTGTAGATTCTTGATCTTCTAAACATACTCCATAGTTTCCAATCAATGGATATGTCATAACAACTGATTGTCCTGCATAGGAAGGATCCGTTAATACTTCTACATATCCTGTCATTGAAGTATTAAATACAAATTCACTGACAACTTCTTTGTTAGCCCCTACGCTTTCACCTTCAAATACGTTTCCATCTTCTAAGATTAAATAGGCTTTCATATATTTTCCTCCTTTTTTTTGTTATAAAAAAACATATCAATTAAAAATGATATGTTAGAAACAATGAGAATATAAAAATGAGGTACTCGTATTCAATTGTAAGCAATCATATTTGACACTTTGTTGTAACATAGCCCTCATCTCCTTTTGTTCTTGAATAGTATAGTAGATTTGACAACATTTTTCAACACCAATTTATAATTTTTTATTATTATGTAATTTTATTTTATTAACAATTTTTTAGTATAAGAAAAAAGAGATTTTTCTCTCTTTCTATGATTGAAAATACTTTTCTATTTCTTTTACTTCCTTTTCATGTATTTCTAATAAGTTAATTGCTTCTTTAAATGACATTTGTAATCCTATCATTAGTTTTTTACATGCGCTATATTCTTTTCTTTACGTTCTATTTGTTTGCCTTCATTTCTTGCTTCTAAGGCAATGCTTTCACCTAAATCACAAATATCTTTAACCTCACTTTCTATTTTCTTTGTATCATTCTATAATTCTTTGTTTCCCATTATAATCTAATACATTATTTAAAAAGGCCATCAATGGTGTCAATAATTCATCATATACTTACTTTTTATTTAAATCATGTTCTTTGTTTGAGTATACCACAAGAATAACTTCCTTGTCATAAACTTCTTTTTCTTCTACTGTTGCTCCACAAATAATCCTTTCGTTTGTTTCATAGGCATTCATATGACCATCTTTTCTTTTAGGTGCCTTTAGCATGAATAGACCTTCTTCATTCCATCATAGTTTTTATCATCATACTCTGTTTCCAATTATCCTGACACTATCTTGGAGACATAAGCATAGCCACTAGTAATAATAGAATATCCTTTTTGTATTTCTACATTTAAATAGACCCGTATATTCTTTCCATCTTCTTGTGGCACATCAATATAACACAAAATATCATAATAAACCATACCTTCATCTTTGATAAAACCTTCTTTATCTACAAGATGAAAATGAGGATTGACTATTCGATTACCTATATGTACCCCTTCTATCAATCTTCTAATTTCCTCAATGCTTGAATGCTTTGCTTCATCTACAGCTGCCTTTATGATTCTTGATAATACTTCTCATTTCCTATAATCATCTTACATAAATGATCATACATTATTGTTTGTTTACTCGTTGTTATTTTATTGATCGTTTCCATAAGTAGTCCTCCTACTTATTTATTTGCTCTTTTTTTATTTTTTTCTTCTTTTTTGGCTCCCACCTTATTAAGTGGGGCATAAATATACAACTATTTTTAAAAACACATCAATAGAAAAAAGCAACCTCAAAATGAAGTGAACTGAATAAGTTGGACCAACAACTTATTCAGTTCACTTTTATTATGCGGTATACAAAAGAATTTAAATTAGAATGTGTTAGAAAATATATGAACGGAGAACATATACCTGATCCTGGTGGATGTACTCATAGAACATTTTATAGAAATGTTTTAAGATGGGTTAAAATTTTTAATCAGCTTGGAGAAATTGGATTAGAACATAAAAAACCCCCTATTTCATCAGAACAAAAATTAGCTTTAATTAACAGGGTCATACAGGGAGAATCATATTGTTCAGTTGCATATTCTATAGGTAGGCAAGAATCCTATGTGTCCAGAATATATAAGCTTTATTTACAAGAAGGAATTGATGGCTTACAATCACATTGTAAGAAAGGTAGGCCATCCAAAATGAAAAAAGAAGAACAGAATATAGATTTAGAATCATTATCTCAAGAGGAACAAATCAAAATACTGAAGAAACAGCTCGAAGAAAAAGAAGTAGAGGTAAAATATCTAAAAAAATTAGCCGCCTTGGTTCAAAAGAGGAAGGCCCAACAACAAAAGAAAAAGTAAGTGTTGTTGATGAACTAAGGTTAGAATATAAACTATGTGTCATCCTCAAAGCAGCACATATAGCCAAATCAACCTATGAATACTATAAAGAATCAAAACATTTAAAAGCGGAAGAAAAGAGAAAGTCTAAAGATAATGAAATATTATCAGTAGTAAAACCAATCTATGAAGAAAATAAGTCCCGTTATGGATATAGAAGGGTAATATTATCAATAGATTCAAAAATATTGTCAAAATTAAATGTAGGAAGAGATCGTATAAGAAAAGTATTAAGAGATAATGGATTACTAGGAATTTAAGGAAGAAACCATAAATATCATTCATATACAGGTGACAATGGCATGGATAAAAGAAATCTTTTGCTTGCTAAAGAAGTAGATGAAAAAAATCATAAAACGACATATAAACGTCATTTTGAAACAACAGGTCCAAATGAAAAATGGACAACAGATGTATCGGAATTTAAATTACCTACAGGGAAACTTTACTTGTCACCAATTCTAGATATGTATGACAGTTCGATTATTTCTTATGATATTTCTACTTCACCAAGTTTAGAACAAACAAAAAGAATGTTAAATGAGGCATTTAAACAATATCCAAATTTAGAAGGATTAATATTTCATAGCGATCAGGGATGGCAATATCAACATCAATATTATATAAATGAATTAAAGAAGAAAGGTATCTTACAATCCTTTTCAAGGAAAGGCAATTGTATGGATAATTCATTGATGGAAAATTTCTTTGGAATTTTAAAAAATGAAATGTTCTATGGGCATGAATCAGAGTTTAAAACATTAGATGAATTAAAGAAGGCGATTGAAGAATATATTAAATATTACAATGAGAAAAGAATCAATGTAAAAAGAAAAGGATTGAGTCCATTAGCTTATAGACAACAATCCCTATCTTAAATTTTATAGTCCAACTATTTCAGTGCACTACAAAATTGAAGGTTGCTTTTAAATTTATATTGTCAAAAATTTTATTCTAATTCATCATGTTTAGAACGCGTATTTTCTTCAATAACACCAATAGCACTATTTCTATTAATTACTTTTATTCTTATTACACCACCATAAACTTCAGCATCCAAGTTAGATACAACTATATCTTGTTCTTTTTTTAATTGTGATATTTTTCTTCTAAGTCTATTTTTATATTCATCAATTGCAATTTGTTTTTCATTTACAGTTGGGTCAGTATCTAAACTGTCCTTTGTTTCATAAATACCAATATTTAATTCACCATTATTTTCAAAACACACAATAAAGTCTGGGAAAGTTGGTTTGTTTTCATAATTTCCTTCATTACCATGAGAATAATTTATACATAAAGCGTCTGGACCTTTATCTGGAAATTTGAACCACCATTTCACACTATTTAATTTTTCAATATGTTCAATGAAAATAGTTTCTGGAACACTGAAAGATTTATCTGTAGCTGTACAAGGTAAATATAAATATTTCTTATATTTTTTATTTTCAGTATCATCTGTATTGTATTTTATATTAACTGGGAACCTATATATTTCTTCATCTTTTTCAAATATTCTTTTTCTTGATGAACTCATTTTTTGGTTCATCATTTTAACACAGTTTATAATATCTGTTTTGTTTAAAAGAATACTTTTGTACAATGCCTCATAATATTTTACTTTATCATTCTTATCAATATCTTCAAGATAATGACTAAAATAACCATTGATTAAAATTCTCATATCTGTTGTTGAGGCATATGGTGTTGATAAATCAACATTTATTAAATGCTCATATTCTCTATTAAGCTGAGTGTAATTATAAACTATTGTTTTTTTGTCATCTTCAGTTAAATCAATAGTCTTTTCAAGTTGGTCAGTATTCACATGAGTTTCTATTAACTGACTTTGAATAGATTTTAAATCTTCATTTTTCATTGTTAGATTTGCATCAAATATATCTTTCATTAAATCTTTAAATTCATATAAGGGTTCACTATACTTATATCTTGCAGTTTCCAAAACATATTCAAAAAGTTTTGTATCATTTATGAACTTGTTTGATTTTATTTCTACATTTGGCATTACACCATCAAAAGATGATACTGCCTCTGCATCATATTTAACAGTTTCATCTAATGCATAAATGTATGAATAATTTAAATCATCATTATCATAGAAATATCTTTCTGGCATTCTTAAAATTCTTCCAATTGTTTGTAAATCAAATGTGTCAGATGTTTGAGACTTATTTCTAAGTTTTACAAGTACTTGTGCTCTTGGACAGTCCCATCCTGTTGCTACTGCCTGTTTAAAAACAAGATATCTAACATCATTTTCATTAATTGTTTCTAATAATTCCTTATTTGTTATATCATTACTTAACCAATAAATATAATCAATACCTTCTCTCAACATTTGACCATTATCTATTGCACTATGTAAGTAACTATCAACTATATTTTTAATATCTGTATTTACATTTCCATTAGGCAACTGAATCAAACAAAGTGGGATAGTATTGTTGTCCATTTCTTTATATTGTTTTTCTAAATTCATTCTTTTTTCTGTAGCACTTTGAAGAAGTGTTTCTATCAATCCAATGTTAGTATCATTATTTACTTTTGAAACATCTACATCATCATTAAATAAAATTCCTTTCTTTATCATACCAGACTTTCTAACCTGACTTGTTGGAATTATTATTTTATCATAAGCATTTGCAAGTTGTTCCTTTGTAGGTGTTGCTGTCATACCTAATATCATTTTAGGACTAAATATTTGCATAATTGCGTTGTATGCAGGTGTATCATAATTCTTGTGAAATTCATCAACCAAAACTATATATTTTGTATTTGAAGGTGAATTTTTTATTGTTGAGCGTATATTATGTTTTTCACCCACTAATAGATTACTGATTAGTTCTGTTCTATCTTCATTCATGTTATTTATTTTTTCCCAGTTTAAGACCAAAACATCTTTGTTATGGAAACAATGAGTATTATAATCTTTTTCATTTTCAGGACAAATAACATTTATTCCATTAGGCAATAAGTAAGGTCTTATTTTATCAGCTGATTGGAAATGAAGTCCTCCAGCCCCAATTGATAACCATATAAATACTATTGGGTCATCATAATCAAGTTTGTAAATTTCTTCAATATATTTACACATGATAATTGTCTTACCAGCACCTGTAATTGCTTTTAATATTACTTCAGGATACCCATTTTCTATGTTTGCATTTAATAATTTTTGTGTAATAGAAATTAACCCATCTTGTGCTGCTTTAGGGTTTCCAAATACTGCATTTTCTTGATATTCCACTTTCTTAATTTCATTCATTAGTCCTTAACCTCCATTTCTACACAGCTTAAATGATTTAAAATTTCTGTTGGATAAGGTTTATAAAAAATATCATTATTCATAAACTCATCACTTATGTTTGCATAAACAATTTTTTCTTTATTACAATCACTAAATTCTTTTTCAGCAGTTTTTACAATTTTTGATTTCAACAGACAAGGATTAGTAAATATTAAGAGTTCTTTTTCATTAGTATATCTAACAAAATTATCCTTAATCTCTTTGTTAAAGCAGTTTTCTTTAATTGCTATGAATTCAACAAATTTATCAATAACATTTTCAACATTAAGTTCTTTAAATGGTGTTTTCTTTATATCATTTTTAGTTTCATAAACATAAAGATTTGCATCTAAATATTTCTTATCCCAAGAATTATCATTTTCATCTATTAATTTATTCAATCTTTTTCTTGTTACACTTTCAAAAATGCCTATGCTTTGATAATCATTGGTTTTTTGTAGCTCATAATATTCATTAGAATTTTTAAATTCTTTTACCTCATTTTCCCATTCTTTATAGACCTTGCTATTCTTTTTAGCATTTTTTGGAGGGTTATTTATATATTTATGCTCAATTAAATAGTCCAAATCTTTTTGATTATCTATTTCATTGTTTGTAACCAATATAAATCTTGCATTTGATTCATTTTCTTCATTAAATTCCAAAACAGCTTGTCCTGTTGTTCCACTTCCTGCAAAGAAGTCTAAAACTAAAGGGTCTTTTTTGTCGCATATTCTAATTAGATATTTAATCAAGGAAGTTGGTTTTGGATAACTAAATACCTCTTCACCATCAAACATTTTATTTAATTCTTTTCCTGCTTCTTCTGTAGTTGATACACCATTTTTTGCATCAATTAAATTATTTGGTGCAACGTCTTCATAATTATTTCTTTTATATGATAAAACTAAATCTTTTGAGGCAACCATAACTACACCATTGTCTTCTTTAGAATTTAAATTTTCTTGTAATGTATCTTGTGTCCATATAAACCTATTAGAGAATGTTACTTCATTTTTATTAGTATTATTTTCTACAATCATATCATTATATAATTCATTAGGATATTTCTCTGTCCCATATGTTCCAGCTTTAATTATTCCATCCTCTTTTTTAACCACTAATTGCCCAGGATAAAAAGTCCATTCTTTTTGAGCATTTTTTGGTTTAGTTGTAGGGTCTAAACTTTTACTTTTATTTGAGATACCTATAAATTTTCCATTATCTTTTTTCTTTTGATAGCACAAAATGTATTCCAAGTTCTTTCTAATCTTTTTGGACAAATTAGGAGGTGTTGCAGACTTATACCACATATACATCCCAACCATATTATCTTCACCAAAAATTTTGTCACATAAAAGCTTAAGTTGAGCTTGTTCATGGTCATCTATTGAAATGAATATTACACCATCATCCTTCATGATGTTTTTTGCAAGCAACAATCTTTTGTTCATAAATGATAGCCATTTGCTATGTTTATATTGGTCATCATCTCCAATAAATTTGTCATTATATACAAAGTCTTTGTTTTCTGTATTATAGGGTGGGTCTATATAAATGATATCTATTAAGCCTTTTCCAGTTCTCTTATCCATATAAATATTTTGCATTCCCATTAATGCATATAAATTGTCTCCCTTAATGAGAATGTTATTATTTTTTGAATCATTATTGATTTCACCAATTCTTTTAAAATAAGGATAAGTTTTTAATAGCTCATCCATTAAGTCTTCTGATTGAGGTTCCCACAACAGACCATATTCCGTATTTTGATTTATTATTTTGCCAACAGCATTTAAAACACTGTAAATTGTTTCCTCATCAAGATTCTTTGTCTTTAAAATACCCTTAATATTATTAATTAATGTCATAAAATTTTCTCCTTAAAATTGCTTAATTTAAGTATAACAGATTAAGTTACTTATAGTTAATGTTCTCTGTAACTTTTATTATCTTTTTCCTATTTAATATGTCTATAGCTAATTATTTCATTATATTTTTTAAGGATAATTCTTTTAATTGAATAAAGTGTTTATAAACAAAGATTTCTATTAAATGTTCAAAGCTGTCTTAAAGTTGAAAATGTTAAAACATAAAAATTTTAAGGAGAGAAAGAAAAAATGAATAAGAATGTAATTATTCTTATTTTAATTCTAATTACAATAATTAAAATTTTGTAATTAGTGTTCTTTTAAAAACAGTTTTGAACAAAAAAAGAAGATGTATTCCAGTACATCTTCTTTTAAATTACCAGTTGTCTTAAAGTTTTTATCTGCTATATTATGTGCAAGTGTATCAAAAAATATGACTAAAAAATTAAAAAAGTTGTTCTACCAAATTTACACAGAAACTAATTCCTTATCTTCATCAACATCATCAACAATTTCTTTCTCAACATCAAGGACTCTTTGAGATAGCACAACAATTTTAAGAATGAATCTATCATTATATAAGTTTTTAGAATAGATATCTATCTTAAAGAATGGCAATCTTAATCTTTCTAACTTCTCTTAGATAATATCTCTCATCAAATACATCAGTTTGTAAATCAACATTTGGGTCATTCTCAAAATCTTCCGCAAAAAACCATTTCATTGTGTTCTATCTCCAAGCTCAAACTATCTACAAAAAACATTATAGCACACATATTTTTATGGCAAAACCATTGATTTCAATGGCTCCTACCTTGGCATATCAGAGAATATGCCAAAATTTTTGCCCTATTTTGACCTAATTTAGCCCTAAAATGACCTATTTTTAGACATAATCTCATGCTGAGAACATGTAAAAAGTCCTTATGTAGCAAGGACTTTAAAAATAGTTGTATATTTATGCCCCACTTAGTAAGGTAGGGGGCTTTTTTGTAAAAATAAAAAAATTGTTAGGAAATCTTATGACTTCCTAACAATCATTCATATTAATCTTTAATTGCTTTATGATATTCTTGAAGTGATTTTACTTCATGTGTTCCATGAATTTCAGCTTCTAAGATACCTTCTACAGCTGCATTTGCAGCAGCAATGTTTGTCATGTATGGAATTTTCATTTTAATAGCTGCTTTTCTAATATAACTATCATCATGTGCAGATTCTTTACCATGTGGCGTATTGATCACCATATCAAGTTCACCATTTGTAAGAGCATCTGCAATATTTGGACGACCTTCTTTGATCTTTTTAATTTTGATAGCTGGAATATTATTGCTATTGATTAATTCAAATGTTTTACCTGTAGCCACAATTTCAAATCCTGCATCATAATATTTTCTAGCAAGAGCAACAACATCTTTTTTATCTCTATCAGAGACAGAAATTAAAACACGCCCTGATGTTGGTAATTTTGTTTGAGTAGCTTCTTCAGCTTTAAAGATAGCAGCTCCATAAGAATTGGCTAGACCTAATACTTCTCCTGTTGATCTCATTTCAGGCCCTAGAATTGGATCAACTTCAGGGAACATATTGAATGGGAAAACAGCTTGTTTTACACCAATATGAGGAATCTTTCTATCTTTTAAATCTTTAACAGGTGATGGTCTACCTGTAAGTTCACGCGTAACGATATCTGTTGCAAGTTTTACCATGTTGATGTTACATACCTTAGATACTAAAGGTACTGTTCTTGAAGCACGTGGATTTGCTTCTAAAACATAAACTTTATCATCAGCAATGGCATATTGCATATTCATTAAACCACGTACATTCATTTCTCTAGCAATTTTCTTAGTATATTCTTTTATTGTTTGTACATGTCTTACTGGAATATGTTTAGATGGTAAAATACATGCTGAGTCCCCTGAGTGAATACCAGCAAGTTCAATATGTTCCATAACAGCAGGCACAAAAACATTTTCTCCATCAGAAATAGCATCTGCTTCACATTCCATCGCATCATTTAAGAAACGGTCAATTAAGATAGGACGATCAGGTGTTACCCCAACAGCAGCAGCCATGTATTGTTTTAATGATTCATCATCATAAACAACTTCCATTCCTCTACCACCTAATACATAAGATGGTCTTACCATTAATGGATAACCAATTCTTTGAGCAATTTCTAAAGCATCATCGATTGTTACAGCCATTCCTGATTCAGGCATTGGAATTTCTAATTTTTCCATCATTTCATTAAATAAATCACGATCTTCAGCCATATCAATAGTTTCAGGTGTTGTTCCTAAAATATTTACACCATTTTCTTTTAATTGACTTGCAAGATTTAATGGTGTTTGTCCACCAAATTGAGCAATAACTCCTAGTGGTTTTTCTTTTTCATGAATACTTAAAACATCTTCTAATGTTAATGGTTCAAAATAAAGTTTATCAGATGTATCATAATCTGTTGAAACTGTTTCTGGGTTACAGTTTACAATAATTGTTTCAAATCCTAATTTCTTTAAGGCAAGAGAAGCATGAACACAGCAATAATCAAATTCAATACCTTGACCAATTCTGTTAGGTCCTCCACCTAAGATCATGATTTTCTTATTATTTGAAACTTCATCTTGATCTTTTCCATTATATGTAGAGTAATAATAAGAACTATCTTTTGTACTTGATACATGAACAGGTTCCCATACTTGATGCATACCCATTGCAAGTCTTTGATTTCTAATTTCTTTTTCTTCAATATCTAATATCTTAGAAATATATTTATCAGCAAATCCATCTTTCTTTGCTTGTTTTAAAACGTCATCTGGTAATTGATTTCCTTTATAAGAAGCAATTTTTTCTTCTTCTTCAACGAGTTCTTTCATTTGTTCAATGAAATAATGTTTAATTTTTGTAAGTTCAAATAATTCATTAACAGTAGCTCCTTTTCTTAAAGCTTCATACATAATGAATTGTCTTTCACTTGTTGGATTAATTAATAATTTTAATAATTCATCTTTAGATAAATCATTAAAGTTCTTTGCATATCCTAAACCATAACGTCCTGTTTCTAAAGAACGAATTGCTTTTTGGAAAGCTTCTTTATAAGTTTTACCAATACTCATAACTTCCCCAACAGCTTTCATTTGTGTACCAAGTTTATCTTCTGCAGCTTTGAATTTTTCAAAAGCCCAACGAGCAAACTTAATAACAACATAATCCCCATCAGGATAATATTTATCTAACGTTCCATATTTACCACAAGGAATCTCATCTAATGTAAGTCCAGCCGCTAACATTGCTGAAACTAAGGCAATAGGGAAACCTGTCGCTTTAGAAGCTAAAGCAGATGAACGTGATGTTCTTGGATTGATTTCAATAACAACAATACGATCTGTTACTGGATCATGAGCAAATTGAACATTTGTACCGCCAATAACTCCAATTGATTCAACAATACGATAAGCTTGTTCTTGTAAACGATCTTGTACTTCTTTAGAAATAGTAAGCATTGGTGCACTACAGAAAGAATCTCCAGTATGTACTCCTAATGGATCAATATTTTCAATAAAACAAATTGTAATCATGTTATTTTTAGCATCTCTTACAACTTCTAATTCTAATTCTTCCCATCCTAAAATAGATTCTTCAATTAAGCATTGGTGTACTAAACTTGCTTGCAAACCTCTATTTACAACTATTTTTAATTCATCAACATTGTAAACAAGTCCTCCACCTGCTCCACCCATTGTATAGGCAGGTCTTACAACTACTGGATATCCTAATTTATCAGCAATAGCTAAAGCTTCATCAACCGTATTTGCAATTTCACTTCTTGCCATTTCAATACCAAGTTCATTCATGGCTTTTTTGAATTCTAAACGGTCTTCTCCACGTTCAATAGCATCTACTTTTACCCCTAATACTTGAACGTCATATTTGTCTAAAACTCCGGCATTACTTAATTCAGAACATAGATTTAAAGCTGATTGTCCACCTAAGTTAGGAAGTAAAGCATCTGGTCTTTCTTTTTCAATGATTTGTGTTAATCTTTCTACATTCAATGGTTCAATATATGTCACATCTGCAGTTTCTGGATCTGTCATAATTGTAGCTGGGTTAGAATTGACTAAAACAATTTTATACCCTAATCCTCTTAATGCTTTACAAGCTTGTGTTCCTGAATAATCAAATTCACATGCTTGACCAATAATAATTGGTCCTGAACCAATGACTAATACTGTGTTAATATCTTCTCTTTTTGGCATCTTTAATCCTCCTTTTGATTGTAAAAAAAACATATCTTAGAAAAGATATGTTTCAAATTAAAAAATAAAAAGCGAAAAAGGGCCCATGTCTTTATATTGAATTGTCATAAGTAGATTTTTTTTCATAATGGCCTCCTATAAGCAATTTCGCTCTATCCATAGAATGATTATATAAGATAATGATTGGGAATTAAATAAATTAAAATATAATTATCATACTAATTTTTTATTTCCATGCCAAATAATATCCTTGCCAATTCTTTTTAAGTTGAGCTGTTACTTCTTGTTTCTTTTTTATTCCCATTTCATTTGTATACGTATATTCAACCATCACAGTATCTTCTTTTTTTATATTTTTACATGTATATGCTTTTTCAAATTCAATATATTCTTTATCACTATTGATTTGATTTAAAACAACCGTTTTCTTTTTATCACTATTAATATAAATTGTTCCTTTCACATCATGATATTCTGTATTTCTTTTAAAATTATATTCTTTATCCCACAAATAGATTTCATCTTTCTTTGTCTTATTTCCACTAAATGAAAGAGTAAAATCACCTTTGTTCTTTTTTTCATTATAACTTTCTAACATAATTCCACCACTAGCATCTTCATCTAAATAGTTTTCAAAGTTCACATCTATATCTAATACTTCCGAATTTGTTTTACCATTTGTTTGTGAAATAACTTGTGCTGTTGTATTATCTTGATAATTTTTTAAAATCAAATCAATATTTATATTATAACTATCCTTTTTAATATCACTGATATAACCACTAAAATAAGTACAAATAGAATTTGTATTTAGTGAAATTGGTTGATCACCATAAAAGTCATTGATTTGTTGTTGCAATGAAGAATTTGCTTCTTCCAATGCATCCATTTTCTCACTCATCTTAACTGCTACATAACTTTCCATAATAAATGCTAGAAAAACAACAATTCCAAAAATAATAATCATATTTCGATGATTAGTACTTTGATCCGTTTTTATTTTTTGCTTTCATCTAAAAGTTCCTCTAAAGAGATACCAAAAACATCAGCCATAGCCTTACAACTTTGTATATCAGGTGATGACAGATTACTTTCCCATTTTGATATTGTTTGTCTTGTATATGTAGTAATTTACCTAGTTCTTCTTGCGATAATCCTTTCATTTTCCGATATTTTTGAATACGTTCTCCAAGTGTCATAGAATCTTTCCTCATTTTATTCATCATAACATGAAATAAGAAGAAGATATGCTCTAAGGATTAACATTTTGTCTATAAATCTTTACTTTAATAAAAATCAAATATTTCGTACAATTATCTAAAGGAATTCTATGAAATCTAAAATACTCTTTATTTGTTGTTTTATTTTATTATTATGTGGTTGTTCAAAAAAGGAAGCCACTAAAACCGAAGAACTTCTTACAAATAATGATATTGGTTTTACAATTATCGTTGAAGATGGTCGTGGAATTACAAAGGATTCTAAGATAAATCATATAAATGATTATATTGGTGATCAGTATATAGAATCAAAAAAGAATAATGATACAGTTTATTATAATGATTCTATTCAAATTACTTTAAATAAAAAGAATAAAGTTAAAAAAGTAGAACTCTTTACAGATCATTACAAAGTTGAAGGTAATTTCTACATTGGTTTAGAAAAAAATAATTTAGATTACGAAAATCACAAAGAAGCGAACAATCAATATATTGCCTATAGTGAGAATAAAACAGTTAAAATGACCTACACGCTTTCAAACAATACAATTATAAAAATCACATTAGCCTAAAAATAGTTATCAATCAGATAACTATTTTTCTTTTAATTTCTTCATTTTTTCTTCTTTTGCAATCGTTTTAAAAATAATACTTTTACTTGTAGGACTATATGATTCAAAATCTATCTCATGTGCATGCTCATCATATATTGGTGCATCATCCACAATAATCGTTACATTCATACGTAAAATATCATAAATTCTTTTTACTAATTTATTATTGGGATTTAAATTAGGATTTGTTTCAATTCTATAAATAGTACTCTCACTTACTCCTAAGCCCTCTGCAAGCTCTTTTCTAGAAACGCCTCTTTCTATTCTTTTATTCATAATTATCTCATTAACATTCATTATCCGTCACCCTTTTAATTCATGTTAACAATTAAATCGTGCATTTTACGCATTATAAAAGATACCTTCAGGAACGATAACTATTCTTTCATGCACGTTCTATTGACTTTATATTCGTGTCAAATATAAAGTACACTTAAGGAGGTAATTATGATAAACTATTTAATTGAAAAATACTTTACATTGTTAAAGGGAATTGCATACGGTAATGCTTCATCATTATCAAGTATGGATTTTTATGAATTCGAAAAACCTGAACAATTAAAGAATTTAAACAAATAAGAAAGGTGGCATCATTATGAATATTTTGATATTAGAGGATACAAATACTTTTGTAGAGGAGTTTGTTGATATACTCAAAAATAACAATCTATTCACTGATGCCCATTTCTTTTATCTAGGGGATCATTTTGAAAAGATTGATAACACAAAAGACTACCAAATTATTTTTATAGATGTTCATTTAAGTAAATCAATAAATGGTATCGATTTTTCTATAGAACTTAAAAAGAGGTTTCCCAAAGCACTTATTGTTTTTGTGACCATGAACAATAACTTTGTTCATAAATCCATGGAACTTCAACCATTTTATTTCATTAGAAAAGATCATTTAAATGAAGACATGTCTATCTTCTTTAAAATGTTTAAAGAACATTTAGAAAACACAAGTTTTATAGTCATTAACGCTAGAGAAAAACACGTACGTATTAATACCAGTGATATTATCTACATAGAAGCTGATGGTCATTACTTAAAAATTGTCACATTAGATGGTGAATACAAATTCAAAGAAAAAATAAAAGAATTTAAAACTCAACTCAATAATAACAATATCATACAAGTACATAGATCCTATCTTATTAATTTAGATTTTGTCTATGATGTAAATTCCAAGTTCATCATCTTAAGAAATAAGAAAGAAATCAATATAGGTAAAACATATAAAAAGAAATTTAAACTAACTTATCAGGATTATTTACTCAATGGTAGCTTATAGTATATTTCTTAATTTTGTAGAAGTATTTACACTTACTGCTTTCGTTTACCTTTATTACTCATTTTCAAATAAGAAAACATTTGTATTATTATTTTGTTGTTTATTATTTGGTTTTGAAATATGTGATATCTTAAGAGAAAACGGTATTGTATTAATGTCATTTAATTTTATAGTCTGTTATGGATTTATCTTGTATAAGAAAAAAGTGTTTAATTTTAGTGATTTGTTTATCCTAGGTTTTTATATATTTTCAATGAATATTTTACCGCTTTTAATATGCTATTTTTTGAAACAAACATTAATTTTAAACATTTCAACAATTTATATTTTAGTTGGAATTATATCAAAAATCATACTTATTCTCTTTACTTATTGGTTAATAAAACATCTTAGATATCAAATATATGTTCCAAATAAACAATACTTTTTAGTTGTCATCACAGAAATAATAGTTTTAATTAGTTTAGGAATTATTGGTTATTCTACAGTAGATGCATATGTAAGCTATGCAGAAATACTTATTATTGTTCTATTATTTATAATTTTTATATTAATTATACTTAATGGTGTTTACTTTAATATGGTTTATACTGAAAAGATGCAATATGAAAAACAATTACAAAAAGAAAAATATATAAAACAAAGCTTACGTCTCATACAAAACATTAGTTATGATATTGATGATAAGAAACATCGTATTCATTGGATATTAGAACACATTAAACACTTAAACAACGATACAAACACTGAAATATCCAAAGCTATTGAACAATATCAATCTAAAAACACTTACCAAAAATTAGTTGCATCTAAAAATCCGGTATTTGATATTTTGATTTCTGTAAAAATCAATAGGTTACAAGATGATAATATAAGTATTAAACCTTTCTTTGAAATTAGCCAAAATGAAAAATATGATGATTTAGATTTTATTGATGTTATTTCTGAAATATTAGATTATGTTAAAAGACATAATGAAATAACTTTGCATATCAAAGGTCAAGGTATTTATACGTTAGTTGAACTTTATTCAGAAAATGATTTTTATGATTATGATAGATGTAAAATTGAATCTGATTTAATTATTAAGAAAAAGAACATTTATAAAGATGGTATTTATTACATGAAATTTTTATTAAAAGGAACAGATGATGATGTTAGAGAAAATTTATGATAAATATGATTTTGATCAAGATTATGAAGTATATAAGTACGGTCAACAAGTTTTAATATTTAATTCAATCGTTAATATATTTATGTTTATTCTAGGATTATGTTTACATGAAGGACTTATGACATTAGTTTGGATGCTTTCATTTTCTGGCTTAAGAGTAAATTTAGGTGGCTATCATTGTAATAGTCCAATTAAATGTTTTATTACATCTAATATTGTTTACCTTATTTCTATACTAACATATCAACATTTAAGTAATTATTTCCTTGTATTTTTATTTATACTATTTGTATTATTACTAGTAATGAGCAAATATTTTAAATATTTAAATAAAAAAGCAAAATTAACAATGTGCATTGAAGTCATTTGCCTTCTAATTCCAAAAATAAATATGATTATAGTTCTAACATTAATAGAAAATATAATTAGTTATTTAATGACAGCCAAAGAAAAAGTCAATTCGTAATGTGAATTGACTTTTTAAATACTATTTATTTTGTAGATATTCATCCATTGCTTTAGCTGCTTTTTTACCAGCACCCATAGCTAAGATAACTGTTGCTGCACCAGTAACAACATCTCCACCTGCATAAACACCATCTTTAGATGTTTTCATTGAATCTTCATCAACGATAATTCCACCCCAAGATTGGCAATCTAAACCAGGAGTTGTATGTCTAATCAATGGGTTTGGACTTTGTCCAATAGCAACGATAACTGTTCCTGTTTCAATTGTGAAGTTAGATCCTTCTTTAGCGATTGGTCTTCTTCTTCCAGATGCATCAGGTTCACCTAATTCCATTTCAACACATTCCATAGATTTAACCCATCCATCTTCACCTTCAATTTTAACTGGATTAGTTAATAGTTTGAAGATAATTCCTTCTTCTTTAGCGTGATGTACTTCTTCAGCACGAGCAGGAACTTCTTCAGGTCCACGACGATAAACAATATATACGTTTTTAGCTCCTAAACGTTTTGCAGTTCTTGCAGCATCCATAGCAACGTTACCAGCACCGATAACACATACTGTATCTGTTACTTTAACTGGAGTTGGATGATCTGGGAATTGATATCCTTTCATTAAGTTAACACGAGTTAAGAATTCGTTCGCTGCATAAACACCGTTTAAGTTTTCCCCAGGAATTCCTTGGAAACGTGGTAAACCAGCACCACTACCTACGAAGATTCCTTGATATCCTTGTTCTTGTAATTCATCAATTGTAATTGAACGTCCTACAACAACATTTGTTTCGAAATCTACACCTAAAGCAGCAACACCATCTACTTCGCTTTGTACTAATTTTTTAGGTAATCTGAATTCTGGAATACCATAAGATAATACCCCACCTGTTTTATGTAATGCTTCAAAAACAGTCACATCATAACCTTTTTTAGCTAATTCACCAGCACATGTAATACCAGCAGGTCCTGATCCAATAACAGCAACTTTTTTACCATTTTTTTCAATTTTTAATTCTGCAGGTTTTCCATGTTCTCTATGATAATCAGCAACGAATCTTTCTAATCGTCCGATTCCTACTGATTCAGTTTTAATTCCTCTAACACATTTACCTTCACATTGATTTTCTTGAGGACAAACACGTCCACAAATTGCAGGTAATGCATTTTCTCTTGTAATTGTTTGATAAGCTTCTTCAAATTCACCTTCTGCAACATGATGAATGAATTCAGGAATTGGTACTCCTACTGGACATCCATCCATACAGAATGGTTTTTTACAATTTAAGCAACGAGTTGCTTCTTCCATAGCTTGTTCTTTTGTATATCCTAAAGAAACTTCTTCAAAGTTTTTATTTCTTACATTAGGATCTTGTTCAGGCATTTTAACCTTATTTGGTGACATATTAGGCATTATTTTGCACCTCCCATTAAATTACAAATACGATCTGCATTCGCATCTACTTGATGTTCTTCTTCTTTAAACATTCTTTGACGAGCCATTAATTCATCAAAGTCTACTGATAAACCATCAAAGTCTGGTCCATCAACACATGCGAATTTAATTTTACCATCAACAGTAACACGGCAGCATCCACACATACCTGTACCATCAATCATAATAGGGTTTAATGAAACCATTGTTTTTAAATTATGAGGTTTTGTTACCCCAACAACAGCTTTCATCATAGGTACTGGTCCAATAGCGATAACTTCATCAATTGGATCACCATTATCAATTAATTCTTGTAATTTAACAGTTCCAAATCCTTTTTCTCCTAAAGATCCATCATCTGTCATCACATATACATTTTTACAGAAAGCTTTGAACTTATCTGCCCATAATACATATTGTGCTTCACGTCCACCAATGATAACATCCACATCTACACCCATTTCAGCTAATTTTTTAAGTTGTGGATATAATGGTGCACTACCAACCCCACCGGCAATACCAACAACATGATTTGATTTATGTAAATCAGTTGGTACACCTAAAGGTCCAACGAAGTCAGTGATTTCATCACCTTCATTTAATTTTGCTAATTGACGAGTTGAAAAACCTACAATTTGATAAATAATTGTAATTGTTTCAGCTTCTCGATCATAATCAGCAATTGTTAAAGGAATTCTTTCTCCATCTTCACCAACTCTTAAAATAATGAATTGACCTGGTTCGCACTTTCTAGCAACCATTGGAGCATGAACTTCCATTAATTCAACAACATCATTTAGTCTTTCTTTTTTGACTATTTTGTACATTTCTGGTTTCCCCCAATTCTTTTAGACTACCTCTATTATACGCTTATGTGAATAAAAAAACAACGTTCCTTCTAGTAAGATTTACTAAAAGAAAATCGTTGTTTTAATTTTTTAAAAATTCTATATTTTGAATATTTTTTGCTCTTTCAAGCTTTTCAATTAAGTTAATATTATAGTTATTTTTAAACAATAAAGAGAATATAATATCCATTATATAATCTGCATTTTTTCTTAAATAGCTATCACTAATAGAACTAACAGCAATCACTGTACCTTCTTTTTGTTTAATATAATTCACAATTCTTTTAATCTCTTGTTTCTCTCCAGAATACGAAATCCACTATCTTTATTA
>OIYH01000390.1_pt1 | contig 34339 bp, 36 predicted proteins | sample 1587911 | NCBI WGS metagenome assembly OIYH01 (sample SAMN03283252) | human gut metagenome | biome: human-associated habitat; material: feces | host: Homo sapiens | place: USA | collected 2013
ACTGTAAATCTGTCATCTTCGGATTACGATGGTTCGAATCCATCCCTGCCCACCACCTTGAATGTACAGCGTCGCGCAAGCGGCGCTTTTTTCATGCCTGAAATCTTGCCGCTTTTTTATAAACATGATACGATGCACTTATGAATCTTGCTGACTTGTCAGTGATGAGTCGCGAAATGAATAATGAGAATAATGAATGGAGCGATAGTACATGAAATTTCCAGAAGGATTCCTTTGGGGCGGCGCGGTGGCGGCCAATCAGTGCGAAGGTGCGTATAACGAAGACGGCAAGGGCCTCGATATCCAGGATGTCATGCCAAAGGGCATCCTGACCGGGCCGACGGAGGAGCCGACACCGGACAACCTCAAGCTTGAAGGCATTGATTTCTATCATCGTTACAAGGAAGATATCAAGCTGTTTGCCGAGATGGGCTTTAAGGTATTCCGTACATCGATTGCCTGGAGCCGCATTTTCCCGAATGGCGATGATGCGGAGCCCAATGAGAAGGGGCTGCAGTTCTATGATGACCTCTTTGCGGAGTGCCATAAATACGGCATCGAGCCGCTCGTGACGATTTCCCATTATGAGACGCCGCTGCATCTGGCAAAGAAATACAACGGCTGGGTCAATCACGACCTCATCGGCTTCTATGAGAATTATGTGCGCACGCTTTTTAACCGCTATAAGGGGAAGGTTAAATACTGGCTGACGTTTAACGAAATCAACTCGGTGCTGCATCAGCCGCTGCTGTCGGGCGGCATCATGACGCCGCGTGAAGAACTCCGTCTTTCTGACCTTTATCAGGCCTGCCATCATGAACTGGTCGCGTCGGCTCTCGCGACGAAGCTGGCCCATGAAATCATGCCGGAAGCCAAGGTCGGCTGCATGATTCTTGCTCTGCCGATTTATCCGCTGACGCCGGACCCTGATGATATTATCGCGGTCATGCAGGCCAATCATGCCAATGACTTTTTCGGGGATATGCACGTACGCGGCCGGTATCCGGGCTATATGAAGCGCTATTTCCGCGAACACGGCATCACCATCAGGATGACGGCTGAGGAAGAACGGCTGCTTGCAGAAAACACGGTGGACTTTGTCTCGTTTAGCTATTATTCCAGCCTCTGCGAAGGTTGCTACGGTCAGGCGGGAGAGAGCGCTAACCTCATGGGCGGCAAGGAGAACCCGTATCTCAAGAAGAGCGAATGGGGCTGGACGATTGACCCGCAGGGCCTGCGCTATGTGCTGAACCGCTACTATGACCGCTGGCAGAAGCCGCTGTTCATCGTTGAGAATGGCCTGGGCGCTAAGGACGTGCTGGTGGATGATGACAAGGGCGGCAGGACGGTCGAGGATGATTACCGCATCAACTATCTTCATGACCATCTTGTACAGCTCGGTGAGGCCATCGAGGACGGCGTGCCGGTCATGGGCTATACGACCTGGGGCAGCATCGACCTCGTCTCGGCCTCGACCGCGCAGATGAGCAAACGCTACGGCTTTATCTATGTCGACCGCAATGATGATGGCACGGGAACGCTGGCGCGCTATCCGAAGAAATCCTTCTATTGGTATAAAGATGTCATTGCCTCGAACGGCGCTGTGCTGGCAGACGAATAAAATATAAACTCGGCGCAATAAAAAATCCGCTCCCTGAGGGGGCGGATTTTTTTGTGCTGCATAATTGTATCGAATTTATTTTTCAATCGGGCAGGAGTGGACCGTGCCGTTGCTGCGTTCCGCGGCATGTTTTCCTTCAAACAGGGCCTGGCTTACGCGGCGCATGAGTTCTTCTTCTTCAGCTGCGGCACTGAAGACAAGCTGCTTGTCCTCAGGCTGTACCTCACTCTCGAGGCCGGTGATGGCCAGCTGCAGGCGGTGGTCTTTATCTTTGCGGAAGGAATACGTCTGGCGCGTGGCCAGCCATTCAGTAATCATCTCGATGTTCTGGAAGGAGGCATTTTTGTTGTAGTCCTTGTAGACATCTGCGGCGATGGCGGCAGCGCGTTTCTTGTCCTCTGAGGCTCCGATGATGGAGAAAGCCTTCTGCTGTCCTTCGGTGATGAGTTTGGTGATGATGTAAAGCATGCAATCGTTCCTTTCTATAATACCTACATCGGCAGATTTTCGCAGGTGATACGAAAAAAGCACTTGCCGAGGCAAGTGCTTGTACTTTCAAATGGTGACCCAGGAGGGACTCGAACCCCCGACCCTTTGATTCGTAGTCAAATACTCTAATCCAGCTGAGCTACTGAGTCATGTTCTTGTTGGCGTTTATCGCTGTCAACGGATATTATAATATCACCTTCTGGGGATACTGTCAACACTTTTTATAAAGAAATTTCTTTTTCGGTACTTTTTTGAAATATACGGGCTCAAAAATAAAAAGATGAATTAAGTTCATTTTTCCCTTTATAAAATGATTCTTTTCCGATATAATAGAATAGTCAACAGAAGACAGGTATTTCTTATAGACGGGAGCGATACGAATGGAAGAGAAGATGGGACGCAGAGAGAGAAAGAAACTGCTGTCACGCAAGGCAATCCTCGATGCCGCTGTCCGCGAGTTTTCCCGCCAGGGCTTCAAGGAAACGTCCATTGCTGATATCATGAATGCCGCTGACCTCGGCCTTGGCACGTTCTACAACTACTTCGAGTCGAAGGAAGAGATTCTCATGTGCCTGCTCGGACGCTTTGTACAGGAAGTCAATGCGGAACTGCAGTGCATGCGTGAGGCGAAACGGCCTTCCTATGAACTTTTGGAAGCGGGCAGTGCCATCACGGCGCGTTTCCTCGATGAGAACCGTTTTCTGCTGCCGCTGTTCCTTTCGGCAGCGGAGCACTCGGCCAAACCGCAGGCGAAAGCAGCGAAAGGCATGACAACGCCTGGGTTTAAGTCCATATTTGAGGACATTCTGCGGCAGGGGCAGGCAGCGGGAGAAATCCGCGACGATGTGCCGGCAGACCTCATTGCGGAAATGTTCCATTCCATTTATCAGGCGGCGGCCTTCAGCCGTCTGCCTATCAGCTTCCAGCAGAATGTAGCGCTCAAGACGCGCCTGCTGCTTTCGGGCATCCGCAGGCAGTCATAAACGCTGTAAAGGCTGTAGGGAATGAAACTGTCTTTGGGACAGCCATGTGCTGCTGTCCTGCAACTTTATATCTTGGGAGAAAATGTATGATTAGTGTAACAAAACTTTTATTCGCACGGGAATACTTTGGTGACCGCCTGCGTTATACGAAAAACGCGCATACGATGCGCAATGGTGCGGCTGAAGGTGTGGGCCCTGTCGTCGTCTGGAACTCGACGAAGACCTGCAATCTGAAATGCATGCATTGTTATATGAAGTCAGATGCCAAGAAATACAAGAATGAGCTGACGACGGAAGAAGCCAAGAAGTTCATCGATGACCTTGCAGATTTCCATGTGCCGGTGCTGCTGTTCTCCGGCGGCGAGCCATTGATTCGCCCGGACTTCTTTGAACTCGCGGCCTATGCACAGGCAAAAGGCGTGCGTCCGACGCTTTCGACGAACGGCACGCTGATTACGCGCGAAGTCGCGCAGCGCATCAAGGATATCGGTGTCGGCTATGTCGGCATCTCGCTCGACGGCCTTAAAGATGTCAACGATAAATTCCGCGGCGTCGAAGGTGCTTATGAAAAAGCCATGCAGGGCATCAAGAACTGCGTAGCCGTTGGCCAGCGCGTCGGCCTGCGTTTCACAATCAACCACCACAATATCCAGGAGCTTGACCGTATCTTCGATTTTATTGAAGAAGAAAATATCAACCGTGTCTGCTTCTACCATCTCGTTTACTCCGGACGCGGCGAACAGATGATGGACCAGGATGTCACGCCGGAAGAATCGCGCCGTGCGATGGATACAATTATCCGCCGCACAAAGGATTTTGAGGAGCGCGGCCTGCAGAAGGAAATTCTCACGGTCGACAATCACTGCGATGGTCCGTATATGTATCTCAAAGCCCTCGAAGCCGGCGATATGGAGACGGCCGCCCAAATCAAGAACTATATCTCGATGAACGGCGGCAACCGCTCGGGCATTGCCTTTGGCGAGGTTGACCCGTTGGGCTATGTTCATCCGGACCAGTTCACGCAGCATCATACGTTCGGCAACGTGCGTGAGCGCAAGTTCGGCGATATCTGGCAGGATACGTCGAATCCCATCATGGCAGGTCTTAAAGACCGCAAGCCGCTGCTCAAAGGACGCTGCGCGAAATGCAAATGGCTCGACAACTGCAACGGCAATTTCCGCACGCGTGCTGAGGCGCGGACGGGCGACTTCTGGGAGTCGGATCCGAGCTGCTATCTGACGGATGAGGAAATCGGACTGACGGAGGAAAAGAAATGAAAATCATCTCGTGGAACACGACAAATGCCTGCAATATGTACTGTGCCCACTGCTACCGTGAGGCAGGCTGCAAGGCTGAGGAAGAACTCAGCACCGAAGAGGGCAAGAAACTCCTGCGCGAGATTGCCAAAGCCGGTTTTAAAATCATGATTTTCTCGGGCGGCGAGCCTTTGATGCGCCCCGACATCCTCGAGCTCGTCAAATACGCTTCGGACCTCCATATGATTCCTGTCTTTGGCACGAACGGCACGCTGATTACGCTTGACATGGCGAAGAAGCTCAAGGAAGCCGGTGCCCGTGCGATGGGCATCTCGCTTGATTCTCTCGACCCAGCCAAGCATGATAAATTCCGCAGCTTCCCCGGCGGTTGGGAAGGTGCCGTACAGGGCATGAAGAACTGCCGTGCCGTCGGACTGCCGTTCCAGATTCATACGACAGTCATGGACTGGAATCAGGGCGAACTTGAGGCCATGACGGATTTTGCTGTCGAGATTGGCGCCAAGGCACATCATTTCTTCTTCCTCGTGCCGACGGGACGCGCCAAGACGATTGAAGAAGAGTCGCTGCGTGCGGAGCAGTATGAAGACGTGCTCACGCGCATCATGAAGAAGCAGCAGGAAGTCGACATTGAGCTTAAACCGACGTGTGCGCCGCAGTTTCTGCGCATCGCGGACCAGCTTGGGTATAAAACGCGCTTTCACAGAGGCTGCCTTGCAGGCCTTTCCTACTGTATCATCAGCCCGCGCGGCAAGGTACAGCCGTGTGCTTACCTCAATATGGAGCTCGGCGATGTGCGCGAGACGCCGTTTGATGAGATCTGGGCCAAGAATGAAGTCCTGCAGAAGCTGCGCACGCTCGACTACAGTGGCGGCTGCGGCTCCTGCCAGTACAAGGGCGCCTGCGGCGGCTGCCGTGCGCGTGCTGCCTACTATCATAATGGCGATTACATGAGCGAAGAACCATGGTGCCTTTATCACGGCCGCCGTGGTGAATGATTCCTTACATAAACGAAAAGGCAAAAAAAACGCGGACCCTTTGGGAACGCGTTTTTTCTTTGCCTTTTATTATTTACCGAGATTTACCGAGCTGCTTTTTCGCCACGGCCTTGACCCACTGCCAGTGCCAGACCAGATGGAAGAGCAGTCCAACCATCATGATGTAGCCGCTGTAGGTATGGATGTTGGTAACAATCCCCTTGACGGCACGTCCATTGCCGAGACCGGCAAACAGGTGAAAGTCGAGCACGATGCCCGTGGCGATGCAGATAAGACCGCTGAAGAAGAGCAGCAGGTCGAGATAAAAATTCTTTTTCATAGAGACCCTTCTTTCTGTCGGAGGTACTTCACTTGGTTTCAGTCTAACGAAACCGGCTGAAAATCAGGTGTAGAATCTATGAAAATGAGATGAGATTTTCTTATCTTTAGGCTTCCGGCTTCAGTCTGCGGTTCCATCTGATATGGAAAATTCCTGCATGAGCGTTGGAAAGGTGATGTTCATGGCCGTTTCGATGACGACGCCGGTAAATGACAGCAGTCCGGCCGCGATGATGGAAAGAAAAAAGCGCAGGTCAGCCCGGCGCTCGAATGGGGGCATGGCCGAAGCATGTGTAGATTTTCTGACAGACATAGGATTAAGACTCCTTTTCTTTTGATGATGTTGCATCTTTGGGGCCGGGCTGCTCAGCAAAGTCAGTAAAAATGGATTTTACCGGCTGAATCTCAGCAGCGACACGGTCAATGACACGAATCGCTGTGTTCATATCCTCGGAGGAAAGACCGTTGAGCCGTTCGTTGAGCCAATGATGGAAATCATAGACATAATGCTTATAAATGCTGTTGCCGCTGGGGGTCAGCTGCACGGAAAAAACGCGCCGGTCAGAGGCCTGACGAATTTTTTGACATAGCCAAGGGCAGTCAGCTTGTTGAGAGAGCGCGTGATGCTCGGGGCGGTGCCGTTCATGAGATGGCTGACATCACCGACGCGCACAATGTCCTGCTGCGACTGCAGCTGGTGGATGACATCGATGATGCGGACAAGCCGCGGCGTGAGGCCCTGCGGCAGCTCCGGCATGCTTTCGCAGATATGCCTCGCTGTATGGCAGGCCAGCAGAAAGCGTTTGGTTAATTGTATATCCATGAGATAATGGTCGTTCCTTTCTTTAGATAATTATCTTAGGGAAATAAATTATAACAGCAAAACCCGATAAGTCAAGTCAGACGATTTTTGCTGCAGTACCGGAAAAGAAACGAATTGATTTTTTTAGGGGAATTGGGTAGAATGAGTTTGATTCTCTACCAAGGAATACGAGAGGTATTTTTGATATTTATGGATTCGTGGTGACTTATGAAAGTAACAAATCGCAGCAAAATTCTTTTTATCATGATGATGTCGTCGTTTGTGACGCCATTTACAAGCAGTGCCCTGACGCTTTCCCTGCCAGACATCGGCAGTGCCTATGCAGCTTCAGCCAACGAGCTTGGCTGGGTGCTGGAGATTTTTCTGCTGGTCTCCATTGTCTTTCTGCTGCCCATGGGCAAGCTGGCCGACCGGCTGGGCAAGCGGCGCATCTTTTTCTGGGGGACGATACTGTTTACGGTATCATCCTTTCTCTGTATTTTTACGCCGGATATGACTTTTCTGCTGGCAGCGCGGGGACTGCAGGGGTTGGCGGCGGCGATGCTCTATGCGACGAATATGTCCATTGTGGCACTTGCTTTCCCGCCGGAAAAACGAGGCTGGGCACTTGGCTGGATGGTCTCGATGGTCTATGTCGGTCTGGCCTGCGGTCCGGTTCTTGGCGGACTGCTCAATTATTATGCCGGCTGGCAGAGCATCTTTGTTTTCATTACCTTGGCCTGTCTTGCCTGCGTGCTCGCGACGAAGTATTATCTGCATGAAGAATGGCTTGCACAGAACGCCACGGGTGTGGATGCGAAAGGCGCGGTGCTCTATGGCATTGCCATGGTGCTCGCGATGTTCGGCCTTTCGGAGCTTGCCAATCTTTCCTGGGCGTGGGGCGTGCTCTTGGGCGGCCTTTTTGTCTTTGGCTTTTTTGTACGTCATGAGCTGGGGGCAAAAGACCCTATTTTGCCGCTTTACATCCTGTCCGGCAACAGGGAATTCTCCTTATCGAATCTCGCGGCCATGATTAACTATAGTGCGACATTCGGCATCAGCTTCCTGCTTTCCATTTATTTGCAGTCGATTCTCGGCCTTTCGTCGCGTGAAGCTGGCTTCATGATGCTGATTCAGCCTATCGTCATGGCTATGCTTTCTCCCGTGACAGGAAAACTCTCCGATAAGCATGCACCGGGGAAACTCGCTTCTCTGGGCATGGGCGTTACTGCTTTGGGACTTTTGGGGCTGGTTTTCGCTGTTCACCTGCGGTCTCTCTGGCTCGTCGTGCCCGTAGTCATGGTCATTGGCGTGGGCTTTGCCTTGTTTGCCGCGCCGAACAACAATGCCATCATGGGCTCGGTGCCAAAGAAATACTACAGTCTGGCAACATCGATGCTCGGCACGGTGCGCCTGGTCGGGCAGGTCACGTCCGTGGCCATTGTGACGATGCTTTTGTCACTGGATTGGAATTTCCTGACGCCAAGTGATGAACTTCTGCGCAATATCGAGATATCGTTTATCGTCTTTACGATTCTCTGCACGATAGGCGTTGTACCCTCGGCGGCCCGTAAATAAAATGCACCAATAAAAAATTCTCTCCATGCCCGCAGACAGGAGAGAATTTTTTTATTTTATAGGATGGACCTCACGGCCTTCCACAAGCGTATGCTTGATATGGAAGGATTCATCGAAAATCGTGATATCGGCCTTTTTGCCGATGCTCAGGGACCCGAGCGTATCATAAAGATGGAGTTCCTGAGCTGGGGTCTTGGTGACCATGGAGATGACTTCTTCAATGGGGGCGTTCGTATTCTCGCGGAAGATGCGCAGTCCGTCGTTCATGCAGAGCACGCTGCCGGCAATCGTGCCGTCCTCAAGTGTGGCCAGCGTGCCCTTAACGAAGACTTTCTGTCCGCCGAGCTCAGAGGGGCCGTCGCCGAGGCCGCAGGCACGCAGGGAGTCGGTGATGAGAATCAGGTGGTCTTTTTTTAGCTGATAGACGAGGCGCTGGACCGCCGGATGGATGTGGACGTTGTCGACAATGAGTTCGCAGTTGGCCTCGGTATCGAGCGCGGCACCGACGACACCCGGGCGGCGCTGATGGAGGCCCGTCATGGCATTGAAGAGATGTGTAATATGCGATGCACCGTAAGTTTCGATGGCCTTGCGTGCCGTGTCGTAGTCAGCTGCCGTATGGCCGAGGGAGACGACGATGTTGTTTTTCAGGCAGTCGGCAATGAAACGGCCGTCATCATGGAGCTTCTCGGGAGCGACGGTGATGATGCGCACGATGTCTTTATACGGGGCAATCTTGGCAAAATTGGCCTTGGCAATATTTTTTTCGGCCTGCGCTCCCTTTTTGGCGGGGCTGATGAACGGGCCTTCCATATGACAGCCGAGCACGCGCGCGCCGTCATGGCGCTCCATGGCCTCACGCACATGGGTAAAGGCACGGTCCAGCGTCTTGAAGTCGTAGGTCATGGTCGTGGGCAGGAACGAGGTCACGCCGGTTTTTGCCTGAAACAGCTGCATTTTGTGGATAGCCTCAGGGTCGTCGTCCATCGTATCGGCACCGACACAGCCATGGATATGAACATTGAGGAAGCCCGGCGAAACATAGCAGCCATCGGCATCGATGGTTTCATTGACGGAACCCTGCGGCAGAGCCGCAAATTCTTCTTCCGTCAGGATGTCGCGGATGTTCTCGTCGAACAGCAGGACAAGCCCTCGGCGTATGGTGAAATTTTCTTCTTTGTCAGGCAGGATGGTTTTGCCGTGTATGATTGCTTTCATATATATTCAACCTCACAATCGAATGGAATCAACGGATATATGGATGATTTCTATGGATTCATTATAGAGCACGGAACGGGATTCGACAAATCCCTGTGCGTTCTAAGGAATGGGCGGTGTATAGTTTCTCGGAGTTCGGTTCATGAAGCCGCAGGTAATCTTCCATATAAAAGGCCAGCATATAGTGGAAACAGACGACAGAATCCGTAAAGTCACTGCCTGTGAGTTCCTTGATTTTATTCATGCGGTAATTGACGGTGTTGCGGTGGGTGAAGGTGAGGGCCGCCGTCTGCTGCAGGCTGTTATTGTGGAAGAGATACGCGCGCAGCGTAGAGAGAAGATGGGCATGATGAGCCCTGTCGTAATCTTTCAGGAGCAGGAGCTGCTCGTCGCGCATTTTTTTCAGCAGGGCAGTATCTCCGGCGCGGAAGAACAGCCGGTAGATGCCGAGTTCATCAAAGGCAAGGCTGTTTTTTTCTGACAGCTGGCAGCTGCCGCCGCTGTGCAGGCTTCCTCGTAGTCTGAGGAAAGTTCCTGCCATGAGTCATGGACAGCACTCTGGCCGGCATATCCTTGAAAAATCCCTGCGGGCATGATGGCCTCAATATCCCTGAGAAAATCCGTATTTGCCATCTATCCTGCACAATATCCATATCCAAGCAGATGTGAAAGAAATCATCTGGAAGCAGACATGGGAGGGAGTCATCATGTTAAGCGATGCATTACCTGAAATCATAACCGAGACGCTGCCGGGGCCAAAATCGGCAGCTCTGATTGCCCGCCGTGAGCAGGCCATTCCCGATGCCATTCACTGCGGCGCGGAGGCCGATGAGAATGCGGTCAAGGTGGCCAAGGCCTTCACGAAGCGGCCGAATATCATTGTCTTTTCCGGCGCGTTTCATGGGCGCACGCTCCTGACGATGTCCATGACGGCGAAAAAAGCGTATGCCAAGGGCATGGGGCCTTTCCCAGACGGCGTTTACCGCGCGGAATTCCCGTACATTTACCGGCGTCCTGCAGGCATGCCGAAGAAAGCAGCCCTTTCGTATTACATTGGCAAGCTCAAAGAAGTTTTCGAGAACTGTTCGCCGGCAGGATACGTCGCAGCCATTGTCGTAGAACCCCTGCAGGGCGAGGGCGGCTTCATCCCAGTCCCGATTGAATGGATTAAGGATGCCCTGGCCTGTGCGGCTGCGCTCAAGACCATCGAAATCATGGAGCGTGACCACTTAGCGGAGCGTTCTGTTTCCATGGGCCGGAAAGTCATGGCCCGTTACGAAGAATGGAAGCAGAAATACGGCGTCATCGGCGATGGGCGGGGCTTCGGCGGCATGGTCGGCATTGAATTTGTCAAGAGGAGCAGAAAAAATGAGAACGGAACATGATTTCTTAGGTGAGATGGAAGTGCCGGATGCGGTCCTGTATGGCGTACAGACGATGCGTGCCATGGAGAATTTCAAGATCACGCATCAGCATCTGGATCCTGAGTTCATCGCTTCTCTGGCAAAAGTCAAGAAGGCGGCCGCCATTGCCAATATGGAGACGAGCCGTCTGACTCCGAATATCGGACAAGCCATCATCACAGCGGCAAATGAAGTCATCAATGGCCGCTGGAATGACCAGTTTCCTGTCGACCCGATTCAGGGCGGTGCCGGGACTTCCATCAATATGAATATGAATGAAGTCCTCGCCAACCGCGCCCTTGACCTTTGGGAGAAACCGCGCGGCTCCTATGATATTGTTTCGCCGAACAATCATGTCAACATGGCACAGTCCACGAATGATTTGTTCCCGACCAGCATCAAAGTCTGCCTCTGCGTCAAGAGCCGCCTGCACAGCATTCTTTCGCCGGAGCACATGACGACGCCGGGCATTGCCAGCTGACCGAGCATCGAGAAAATTAACCACCCTGAACTGCTGCACATTTTTTGTGCGGCAGTTTTTATTTGATTGAAACAAGGCCGTTGTTCCTGATATAATGGGATTGTCTTTGAATATGGAAAAAACGTTCCTCGGGAACGGCTGAGAATGTGAGGGTATCTATGATCAAGATAATTTTCTCGGATATGGATGGGACGCTGCTTGATGACCAGGGCAATGTGCCAGAGGGCTTCGATGAAATCGTGGCTGAACTCAAAAAGCGAGGCGTGATGTTTGCGCCGGCCTCCGGACGCCAGTATTATTCGCTGGAAGACAGTTTCAGCAAATATAAGGATGATTTTCTGTTCCTCGCGGAAAACGGCACGATGGTCATGTATCGCGACGAATTGATTTTTTCCTGCCCGATGGAGAAAACGCTGGCCCAGCAGGTCCTCAAGACAGCAGAGAGCCTGCCGAATATTTACGGTGTCTTCTGCGGTATGAAGAATGGCTATGTGCTGACGAGCCAGTATACGGAAGAATTTCTCAAGGAGCTCCATAAATACTATACGCATTCAGAACCCATCCCTTCCTTCATCGATGTGCCGGATACCCCGATAAAGACCTCGTTCTTTGACCCTTCGGGCCATGCGGCGGAGACGATTTATCCGGTCATGAAGCCGTTCGAGCCGGACCTGCAGGTCGTCCTGTCGAGTGACTACTGGGTCGACCTCATGCATCCGGATATCAATAAGGGCATTGCCGTCAAAGAAGTCCAGAAACGCTTTGGCATCCGTCCGGATGAATGCGCGGCCTTTGGCGATTTTATGAATGATGCGGAAATGCTGCAGGCTGTGGATTACAGTTTCGCGATGAAGAATGCGTATCCTGAAATCAAGAAGATTGCGCGCTTCGAGACGGGGACGAATGAGGAAAAGGGCGTACTGCAGGGAATCCGCCGTTTGATGAAAGAAGGACTGATGTAAATGCGCACAGACTATCATATGCATTTTGAGAAGGGCTCGTATGATGAAAACTGGGTCGAGGGCTTTTTCACGGCAGCGAAAAAACGCGGCCTTGGGGAAATTGGCATCTCGGAACATTCGCATACGTTTCCGGAGTTCAAATCCCTTTACTACGAAGACCTCGTACTCGATGATTCCTTCATCGGCAAATTTCAGCAGCAGTGGCTCAAGAGCAACAAGTTCAAGTATACGATTGATGAATACTTTGCCTTTATGCATAAGCTGCAGAAGAAACACAATGTCAAGATTGGCATGGAAGTCTGCAATTTCCAGGACCAGGGGAAAGTGCGGGACATTCTCAAGGACTATGATTTTGATTATTTGATTGGCTCCGTTCATTTCCTGCACGGCTGGGCGTATGATTCTTCGGAAATCAAGGCCGAGTGGGATAAGCATCCTCTGGAAGACATTTACGAGTGGTATACGGAGGAAGTCGAGAAGCTCGCGGACTCGGGTCTCTATGATGTGCTCGGCCATCCGTTCAACATCCGCCTGTTCCGCTATCTGCCGGACTTTGATGTCACGCCGTATCTTGTGCGTGCTGCCAAGGCTCTTAAGAAGGCCAACATGGTCGTCGATGTCAACACGGGTACGTACTACCGCTATCCGATTCATGAAATCTCGCCGTACCCTGACTTCATGAAGATTGCGGCCAAGTACGAGCTCCCCATCATCACGACGTCCGATGCCCATAAGCCGGAGGACTGCGGCAATTACAACCAGATGGCCGTGGACTATGCAAAAAGCTTCGGCTATACGGGAACGGTGCGCTTCGACAAACGCCAAAGAACATTTACTTCGTTCGATTTGGAATAAATTTCTTATATTGTATCATGCTTTTTATTGATTACCCCTTGACGGTTGGAACCGGTCACGTTATAATATACATCGAACCGAGATACACCTCAGCTTGAAAGAAAGTCATCTGATTAGCAAGATGGTGGCACAGACTTTTAGCCACGTGGGAATGTTCTCCTTGAGAACCAGCACATGAAGGAAAGTTTGTCTTGTGATCTGGACGATTGACAGAAGTGAGTCGTGGGTGTTTGTTACCATTACTGATTTTGCGATCATGCAGTTCAAGGAGAGATTATCATGAAAGTACAGATTTATTCGCAGTGGATGGAAGAAGTTTATGTTCCGGTAAGAGTCAGACAGTTCGGCAAGGCAGCTAAACTCATGGGCAAGAGCTTTGCAGAATATGCGACGGGCAGTGAAGCCTCGGCCAAAGACGAACATGAGCTCGTACAGGCTTGGCTCAACAAACGCACGGCAGCAGCTGCTGAAGGCGTTGCCTGATTGATGTTGTAAAATATAGTAAAATAAAAAGCTCGTCCGTCAGGGCGAGCTTTTTTATGCAGTTTTTCTGTATATATTATAATGAAGGAAAGTGCTGTTTCAGTGCAGTTTTTTACTGCTGACAGCATTCGTTTGTGCTATCTGAGAAGGAGCTTTGGGGATGGCAAGAGGGACGCTCTGCACGGCAGAAGCTTTTTGGCGCATCATGGCCGGTGTCATTTTCTGCCAGATGCTCTGGACCTTTTTGCGGAAGCCCTCATCCGAGAAGGGCTTCTTTTTTTGTGCTGCGGCGTGCTTCTGGATGATGGCCTGGCACTTGCTGTTTAGCTCGATATCGCGTTGGGCGAGGAGAATCTGCAGCGTCGTATCGACGAGATAGAGGTGCAGCGTCTTGTCCTGCAGGCTCTTTTCTGTCGGCAGCAGCTCTGGCTTCAGCGTGTGCAGGGAAAGCGGCGCATCGCCCCAGCCTTCCTTGAAGATGCCGTCAATCTGGTAGAGCAGGAAAAGGAGTCCGTCCTGTTCATAGAAGGCAAATTCCATTTTGCCGGTACGGAAGGCTTCGCGCGCGATGACGTCGGTACGGGAGAGCTGCAGGATGAACATGGCGCCGTTGGCATCGACCTGGAACATGGCACCATCCGCCTGTGTGGCAATGGGCAGCGGGAATTTCTGCCCGACTTCGAAATTCGTGTAATCACTCATGATAAAACCTCGTTTTCCTCATATAGTATTCACTTTATTTTATCATGCAGAGGGACATTCGGCTATGCTATACTGAAGATGTCTTATGACATATCCTGATGGGAGGGAATTTTTATGCGCCTTAATGATACGCCGCGGGCCATGCGCCTGCATATCGGTCTTTTTGGACGTCGCAACAGCGGCAAGTCGTCGCTGGTCAATGCTTTGACAGGACAGCGCGTGGCGACCGTTTCACCGGTGCCGGGCACGACGACCGACCCTGTCTATAAATCCATGGAAATTCACGGCATCGGTCCGGTGGTCTTTATCGACACGGCTGGTTTTGACGATGTCGGCAGCCTTGGCGGCCTGCGCGTCAAACGCACGGAAGATGCGGCGAAAGAAACGGATATTGCCATGGTCCTGTTTCATCAGGATGCGGCTGTGCAGGAATACGGGAAAGAGGATGATTTCTCAGAGGAATTTGACTGGCTGCAGCGCCTGCAGGCGCAGAAGATTCCCGTCATTCCCGTCGTCAGCCGTGTGGATGAGGTCAAAGACGGCGGCAGGGCGCTGCAGAAACGGATACTGCAGGCCACGGGAGAACCGGCCGTGCTCGTCAGCTCGCGTTCCGGTGAGGGCGTAGAAGCGCTGCGTACGGAAATTGCCCGCCATCTGCCGGAAGATTATCAGGCGCGTTCCATCACGGGCGAGGTATGCACAGCGGGCAGCCGCGTGCTGCTCGTCATGCCGCAGGATATCCAGGCACCAAAAGGACGTTTGATTCTGCCGCAGGTGCAGACGCTGCGCGAACTCCTGGACCGCAAGTGCCTCGTCTCGTGCTGTACGACGGACTGCCTGCCGTCGATGCTGGCAGCGATGAAGCAGCCGGACCTCGTCATCACGGATTCTCAGGCATTTCGTCAGGTCCATGAACTTTTGCCGGAAGGCAGCCAACTGACGTCGTTTTCCGTGCTCTTTGCTGCGTATAAGGGCGATGCAGCATTTTTTGCCGCTTCGGCCCGCCGGATGCTGGACCTTCCTGCCGATGCGCATATCCTGATTGCCGAGGCCTGCACGCACAAGCCGCTGCATGAAGACATCGGGCGCGTCAAACTGCCGCGGCTCCTGCGCAGGCGTTTAGGTGAGAGCCTTACGATAGATGTGACATCTGGCCGCGATTTTCCGCAGGACCTTTCGCCCTATGACCTTGTCATCCACTGCGGGGCCTGCATGTTCAACCGCGCCTACGTCATGAGCCGCGTGGCCGCCTGCCGCCGTCAGCAGGTGCCCATGACGAATTACGGTATGGCCATTGCCGCACTTCTCGGCATTCTTGAGGATGTCAGGATTCCCGGCGTGCATTAAACGGGATGCTGGGACTGTTTCTTGCCGATTGCGGAGAAATACAGTACAATATGGATAGAAACAGATAAAACAGAACAGAGGTGAAGCTCATGAAGGCGTTATTTTGTCTGCTGCAGGGATGTCTGCTGCTTTTCGTGTTCATGGTCCTGCCAATGCATGCGGTGCAGGCCGACGGCTGGTACTGGCTGAGCTCAGACAGCAAGTACAGCAAGTATTTTGACCCCTCGTCCGTAGTCGTATCCCATAAGGCGGCGACGGGCCATGGTGATGTTGCGACGGAAATCGCCGCGTGGACGAAGACCGCGTACAGCTACGAGGGCGCGCAGGAAACGATTGAGAATTACGGGCTCAATTATCTGCTGCCGGACCCGTCGAAGCTGTCGTACAGTCTGGCTGAGGTCATCATCAATCCGCAGAACCGCACCATCCAGTATGCAAAAGAGGATTTTTACGACCCGCAGGGGCAGGTCATCTGGTCGAAAGTCGATGGCCGCGTCAAGGAAGTCACGAGTCAGCAGTTTGATGAATCCTTTTACGATGCCATCGTCGACCAGGTCTTCGGGGCAGGCGAGACGCAGCGCGCTGCGGCGAAGGACCGCTGGCTGACGCTCTGGGAGGATACGGCCGTGGACGGCAGTCAGACGCATGTGACGGCAGATACGACGACGATGCGCATGAAGGGGGAGAACATGGTGGTCTGGGAATGGGCCGAATACAAGGATGCCGATGGCAATGTCACGCAGATTGCCTTCATGAAGAAGCATGTCAATCTGCCGCAGGGGACGGAGCGCACGGTGCAGGCAGATATCTGGACACCAGCACAGGGCTGGCAGGATGCCGGTGATTCGCTGGATGGCAGCTACCGCATGCTTGCCGCGGATACGCCGGAGTATCAGGGCCTCCTGCACCTGCGCGAATATGCTGAGGCAAATTCTTCCTGGGTTCACCGCTACGCCATCTGGTAAGACCGGGCCTCAGAATTTGATTTTTTACAGATTTACAGATATTTTTTGAATTGTACTAAGACAGGCTGCTTTTGTTCTTGGCAGCCTGCCTTTTTTTATGCAGTCTGTGGTATAATAAAACAGATTATACATTTTGACAGCCGATGGCGCTGCTGCCATCATCATGGCATGCGGAAGGAAGTGTTTTCATGCCAATCAAGATACCAAACAATCTGCCGGCCGCACATATCCTCGAAGGAGAGAATATCTTCGTCATGGATTCGGACCGCGCTTACAGCCAGGATATCCGCCCGCTTAAGATTCTCATCCTGAATCTCATGCCGATTAAATACATCACGGAGACTCAGCTTTTGCGTCTGCTCGGCAATACGCCGCTGCAGATTGAAGTAGATTTCATTTATACGGAGTCGTATACGCCAAGCCATACACCGCAGGAATATCTGACGGAGTTCTATGGTACGTTTGCGGAAGTGCGCCATAAGAAATACGATGGCATGATCATCACGGGTGCACCTGTCGAGATGATGCCGTTTGAAGAAGTCGCATACTGGGACGAGATTGCTGAAATCATGGAATGGAGCAAGACGCATGTCTATTCCACGTTCCACATCTGCTGGGGTGCGCAGGCCGGCCTTTACTATCATTACGGTATTCCCAAATATCAGGTGCCGCAGAAGATTTTTGGCGTCTATAAGCATCATCTCTGCGTCGAGCATGAAAAATTGTTCCGCGGCTTTGATGATGAATTCTATGTACCGCATTCGCGCCACACGGAAAATCACCGCGAGGATATCGAGAAGGTTCCAGAGCTCACGATTCTTGCCGAAGCAGAGGGCGACGCCGGCGTCTATGCCATCGCCAATCTTAAGAAGCGTCAATTCTTCATCACGGGCCATGCGGAATACGACCCGCTGACGCTCAAACAGGAGTATGACCGCGATGAGAAGGCGGGCATGCACCCGAAAATCCCGCAGAATTACTACCCAAATGATGACCCGACGCAGAAGCCGGTCGTGCGCTGGCGCAGTGTTGCCCATCTTCTCTTTGCAAACTGGCTCAACTATTACGTTTATCAGGAGACGCCGTATGTCCTCGATGAACTCTATAAAGAGAGCGATGATTAAAGCTGCCTGAGGCTTCACTTAACTTTCAGCCGCATGTTCTATAATAATCTCATTCCAGAATACAGGGGGAATTCTTCATGAGAATGATGAGAACGATAAAGAACACCTGCCTCGGCCTGATGGCTGCTGCCGCTGTTTTCACGGCAGTGCCTGCCTGCCAGGCAAGTGCGCAGATAGAAGTGCCGGAGACCGTATTCCAGTGGGTGCAGTCGACATCGCGGCAGAATTATTACTTCAATAAAGAGCAGATGTGCTACGGCGTCAAGCCAAACGGCGAGATTGACCTCGGCACACTCATCGTGCCGACCCTGCGGACCTTCGATGATGTTCAGAAACAGGATGTCATCGACAAGCGCCGCTGGAAAATGGAATCTGTCAAAGGCTACGACGATCTCGTCGGCTCGGCCGATTATCTGGAATTCAACCTGCGCGACCGCACGGTCAAGGTCACGAAGCATGATGACCTTGACAGCACGTGGTCGACGCTCAGCACATATGACAATCTGCCTGTCATCGATATGAAGAAGATGACCGGCAAAGATGTTGAATCCAAATTTTATTATGCCATCCTGCAGTATGCGGCAAATCATCAGGACGAAATCCTGGCCCGTACAAAGGGAAAGCTGAGTTCGGCGGATGCGAAGATACTCAAGACAAAGAAAGACCCGCTGTTCCAGCCGGTCGTCACGCCGTATCAGACTTCGCAGACTTCAGCAAGCGCGGTGAAACGTAAAAAATGATGACGCCGATGCCAAACGAGGAAAAAATTCTGCAGCTCATTGCCAAGGCAGAACAGGAACATACGCTGAAAAAAGAGGAACTGACGTGCCTGCTGGCTTCATCGCAGGCAGAGGAGCCCTTAGCGGCAGCTGCCGACCACGTGCGGCAGGAATTTGTCGGCGATGGCGTGCATCTGCGCGGCCTGATTGAATTCTCGAATATCTGCCGTCAGGACTGCATGTACTGCGGTCTGCGGCGCGATAATCAGCGCTTGGAGCGCTATCGCCTCGGTGCTGATGAAATCGTCGGACTGGCGGAGAAGGCGAAGGGGGACGGCTATCATACGGTCGTGCTGCAGTCCGGTGAGGATATGTATTTCACGGCCGAGCGTCTGGCAGGCATCATCCGCCGCATCAAGGCGCTGGACCTGGCCGTGACGCTGTCCGTCGGCGAACGGAGCTTTGACGAATACAGGCTCTGGCGCGAGGCTGGGGCAGACCGCTACCTGCTGCGCATCGAGACGACGGACCGTGAGGTCTACGAAAAGTTTGACCCCGGCATGAGTTATGACAACCGCGTGCGCTGCCTCAGGGACTTGCGCACGTTGGGATATGAAGTCGGTACAGGAACGCTCGTGGGCCTTCCGGGGCAGACGCCTGTATCTATTGCCGAGGATATCCTCTTTTATCAGAAGCTTGACGCGGATATGGTCGGCATCGGTCCCTTGATTCCGAATCCCGACACGCCGCTTGGCAGCGCCCCTAAAGGGGATTTTCATCTGACGCGGCGCATGGTGTCGCTGCTGCGCCTGCTGCTGCCTGAGGCAAATATCCCCGCGACGACAGCGATGGAAACCATGGTGCCGCATGGACGTGAGCTCATCTTGGCATCGGGGGCCAACGTCGTCATGCCCAATGTCACGGAGGGCGATTCGCGGCGTAAATACGCGCTCTATCCCGGTAAAATCTGCGTGGCCGATACGCCGGAGCAGTGCCGCAGATGCATGGGCGGCCGTATCAAGGCCATGGGGCGTTTTATTGCGGAGGATAAGGGCTTCCGCAAACATCGCAGGGACTTGTCAATCTAAGAAAAACTGGACGGCTGGGAAAGGAAGGATCTTCATGAAGAATTATGCAGTCATCGATATCGGCGGCACGTCGATCAAGTACGGCTGTGCGACAGATGAGGGCCGCTTTCTGGAAAAGTCGGCCTGCCCGACACGGGCACGGGAAGACGGCGGGGCCGCGATTTCGCAAAAAGTCATTGCCCTCGTCAAAGACCTCAGCCAGCGTCATGAACTGGCCGGCGTGGCCATTGATACGGCCGGCATCGTGCGTCCGGGGGATGATGGCGAGATTGTCTTTGCCGGTGAGGCGACATTCCCCGGCTACAGCGGGACGAAGCTTGGCCGAATCGTGCGCGAAGCGGTCAAGCTGCCTGTGCTTGTGGAGAACGACGTCAATGCGGCGGCTCTCGGCGAAGTCTGGCTTGGTGCTGCGAAGGGCGCAGCTTCGGCTTTCATGATTACGGTCGGCACGAATCTGGGCGGCTGCTTTGTGCAGGACGGGAAAATCTGGCATGGGGCGAGCTTCAGCGCGGGCGAAATCGGTTATCTGCGCCTGCACGGCGAAAAACGCATCCTTGAGGATGTGGCTTCGACACGTGCCCTGATTCGTGAGGCCGCGTTCTCGCATAATATGAGTCCGTCGGAAATTACAGGCGAAATGGTCTTTGACTGGGCCATGGAGGCCGATGAAGATGCTCTGGCGGCTATTGCGGCCCTGGCTGACAATCTGGGCGAAGGCCTGGTGGCCGTCTGCTGTCTGCTGAATCCTGAAGTCATCGTGCTCGGCGGCGGCGTCATGGCCCAGCAGGAAATCCTTGGCCCCATGCTGCAGCAGCGGTTGGAAGCCCTGGTCATGCCGGCCATGCGGGAGCATACGCATCTGGCCTTTGCCCGGCTCGGCAATGATGCCGGGATGCTCGGCGCTCTGTACGCGCTGCTTCACAAGGTATGAAAGTGCACGACATACAATATCATAGGGAATCTAGGCAATAAAAAAGGTCATCTGCAGGGATGACCTTTTTTTGGTGAATGCACGGTTTTATATCTGTTTTATTTATATCAATGGAACAGAATCATGATGATGCCGCCGACGGCCGGCATGCCGACGATGAAGACGCGCAGCAGGCGCAGCGGTGCGAGATGTGTCCATTTTGCACCGAACCAGGCGCCAATCATGAGTCCGGCGAGTGTCTGGAAGAAAATGGGAAAATCGAGACGGCCGTTGAATAGGTAGCTGAGGCCGCCTGCTGCAGAAATCGGCAGGATGACCATCATGCAGGTGCCGATGGTCTGCAGCAGCGGCACGCCAAAGACGACCATGAGAGCCAGCTGAATGTAAGCTGCTGCACCGATGCCGAAAGCACCGGACAGGAAGCCCATGAAGACACCGAGGGAGAGTCCGTAAATCCAGAGTTTGCGGCCGGTCAGCAGTTCCTTGCGAACCGGGAAATGACGTTCGAGCCAGGCACCTTGATACATCTTGATGTAGAGCGTGACCGCACTGGAAGCGAGCAGTAGGCCTGTGACAGCACTGAGGATATTGGAGGGGAGCATATTGGAAAAGTTGGCGCCGAGATACGCACCGAGAATACCGCCGCAGCCCATGATGGCACCCGTCTTGACGAGAACTTCGTGCTGACGGAAATGGCTGATGGTGCCGGAGAGCATGGTGAAGACCATCGAGGCAAGAGCCACGGCAAGGGCCGTGTGAATGGGCACGTGAAAGCCGACGGTCAGCAGTGTAATCGTGACGCCCGCACCGCCGGCACCGACAAAGCCGATAAGAGCGCCGAGGGCCAGCATAGAGGCAAAGAGCATGGGAATCTTCCTTTCCAGATTTTCAAGAGACGCTAGAGAAATAAAAAAGCCAGGAGCTTGCGCATCCTGGCTGTAATTTCGAATGGTGACACCTATGGGATTCGAACCCATGAACCCGGCGTGAGAGGCCGGTGTCTTAACCGCTTGACGAAGGTGCCGATGGTGACGCCTATGGGATTCGAACCCATGAACCCGGCGTGAGAGGCCGGTGTCTTAACCACTTGACGAAGGCGCCGTGGTGACACCTATGGGATTCGAACCCATGAACCCGGCGTGAGAGGCCGGTGTCTTAACCGCTTGACGAAGGTGCCACGTAACTGACTTAAATAATTATATTACAACTCCTGCAGTTTGGCAAGACTTTTTTTGAGACGTTCCATAGAAATTTTTTTGCCAAGCAGCGAGAGGATTTCCGTAGCTCCGCCCGGCGTGACTTTCTGGCCAGCTGCAGCGATGCGCAGGACCCACATGGCAAGGCCCTTCTTGATGCCTTTTTCTTCAATGTAGGCATTGAGCTTTTCGTAAAGGCTGTCGTTGTTCCACTCTGCTTCAGGTACGGCCGCTAAGAGTTCCATCATGCCCGGCAGCAGCTCTGCTGCTTTTTCCGGCGTGACTTTGTTGCGCTTATTGACGTAAAGCTCGGCGTCGAATTCCGGCTGCTCGATGAGGAAGGCAATTTCCTGCGGCAGGTCGGAAAGGCGCTGGATGCGCGTCTTGAGGAGGGCGGAGAGATGGTCCCAGTTGGCTTCGAGATAGTCTGGCAGTTCACCGGCAAACGGACGGGCCATCTTGGCAAAATCTTCATCGCTCATGGCTTTGAGGTATTCGCCGTTAATCCAGCCGAGCTTGTCGTAGTCAAAGACAGCCGGAGATTTCGAGAGCCCTTCAAGGCTGAAATGAGCGATGAGCTCATCCATCGAGAAGATTTCCTGATTTGTCGTCTTCGGATTCCAGCCGAGCAGGGCGACGTAGTTGACGATGGCATCGGGCAGGTAGCCGGCCTTGACGAGGTCATCAAAGCTCGTGGCACCATGGCGTTTCGAAAGCTTCGACGTAGAGCCGTCAGCGTTTTTGCCCATGACCGGAGCGAGGTGGATGAACGTCGGGACGTCCCAGCCAAAGGACTCGTAAAGCAGGATGTACTTCGGCGTCGACGTGATGAACTCGGCACCGCGCATGATGTGCGTGATGTGCATGAGATGGTCATCGATGACATTGGCGAAGTTGTACGTCGGCATGCCGTCGCGCTTCAGGAGGACCTGGTCCTCAAGCTCTTCATTCTTGATGGTGATGTTGCCGTGCAGTACATCGAAGAACGTCGTCTCGCCCGTCAGCGGCATTTTCTGGCGGATGACATAGGGGTCGCCGTTCTTGAGGTGCTCTTCGATGACTTCCGGCGAAAGATTGCGGCAGGTGCGGTCATAGCCGCCAAATTTGCCGGCCGAGTGGTCTTCCTCAGGGTCGCAGAAGCAGTAGTAGGCATGACCCGTCTTGACGAGCTCTTCTGCGTATTTCTTGTAAAGGTCAAGGCGTTCGCTCTGAACGTACGGAGCATAAGGTCCGCCGAGGGCCGGGCTTTCGTCCGGAACGATATGGGCCATCTCGAGCGTGCGGTTGATGAAATCGACGGCATCAGCGACGTAGCGCGTGCGGTCAGTATCCTCAATGCGCAGGATAAACTGGCCGTGCTGGGATTTTGCGTAAAGGTAGCCATAAAGAGCCGTGCGCAGGTTGCCGATATGCATGTAACCCGTCGGGCTCGGCGCGAAACGCGTGCGAACAGTCTGCTTTGTCAATGGAATTCCTCCTCTTATTCATATAGAAACTTACAGGACTTTGCGCTGCACAATATCTTTTAAAAGTATACTACAGAAAAGCAGCAGAGACAAGAAAAGACAAGGGGCGGAGGCCTCCCTGCCTTTGGTCTGCTGGCTTTTGCTTATTTTCTGAGGAAATTGTAAAGGGCCCTGTACATGAGCATCGAGCTTACGGCACCCGGGTCTTCGTGGCCGATGCTGCGCTCGCCGACGAGGCTGGCGCGTCCGCGGCGGGCGGCGATGGTCTTCGTGAAGTCGACGCCTTCCTTGGCCGCATGCGAGGCTTCCTGCAGGACTTCAAACAGCGTTTTGCCCTCGGCATTTTCTGGCAGGAAGCATTCATGAATCGGAATCAGGGCGTCGAGCATGGTCTTGTCGCCTTTCTGGGCATGACCGCGCTTCTCGATGCCCTCAATAGCGGCACTGAGAAGCTTCTCGAAAGAGGCGACATTGAGTTTTGTCTCGTCATCGCAGACCTCAGAAGCCTTGACAAAGCCCGTGCCGTAAAGAGGGCCGGCTGCACCGCCGACGTTGCGGATAAAGGCTTTGCCAATGGTGTAGAGGACAGGTCCTGGTTTGGTGGTATCGTCCATTTCTTCTACGGCATCGACGGCGGCGCGGAACCCGCGTGCCATGTTGATGCCGTGATCGCCGTCGGCAATCTGGCGGTCAAGGTCTGTGAGATAATCTTTCTGGGCGATAATGGCGGCAGCCACTGCATCGAGTGCGTCTTTGATTCTCGTCATATGAAAAACTCCTTTATGATAACAATACATGGTATCGTAAAACTTCCAATAATACAGCTTATATTATAACATGAGAGAGGAAAAGCACAAGTATGAATTGACAGAAATATAGGAGAAGAATAACTCTTCCAACCTATAATTTTTAGGAAAAGTATTTGCCTATTTTTGTAGGAAAAAGTATAATAGCATAAAGAGATATAGAACGTATAAAGATTTGCTATAGGCAGCGGCTGTGGCCGGAAAGAGAGTGTATTATGGAAATCAAGGATATGCGGGCATTTTATGCCATTGTCGAAGAGGGGAATATCAGCCATGCGGCGCAGCGGCTGGACATTGCCCAGCCGGCGCTTTCGCGCCAGATGAAGCGTCTGGAAACCTCCCTCGGCGTGCAGCTTTTTGAGCGCGGCAGCCGCCGTATCCGTCTGACGGATGCAGGGCGCGTGCTCTATTCGCGCGTGGAACATATCCTCGGCATGGTCGATGGCACCGTGCGCGAGATTACGGAGATTGGCTCGGGCGTGGCAGGCTCTATTCAGCTCGGCACGATTACGACATCCGGAGCCCTGCTGCTGCCGGAGCTCATTTCGGAATTCCATCGCCGCTATCCGCAGGTCACGTACCAGATTTGGGAGGCAGAAGGCGCGCGTATTCTCGAACTGCTCGACAACCGCGTCATCGAGATTGGCATCACGCGTACGCAGGTGGATTCCAAAGTCTACGAATCCATCGTTCTGCCTAATGAGCCGCTGGTGGTCGTCATGAATAAAAAGAAGATTCTCGGTGGCTCGAAACAGGAAATCCGCATGGAAGAACTCCGCGATGTCCCCATCATCATCCCGCTGCGCTGGCAGAGCATCTTCATAGCAAACTGCCGCAAGCTGGGCTTTGAGCCTAAAATCATCTGTGTCTCGGACAGTATCGTACAGGATCTGCTGCTCGCCAAGATGGATATGGGCGCAGCCATCCTGCCGGTTTCCTCGCGGACGCTGCTGACGGATGGCAATCTGTACTATAAAAAATTAGTCGAGCCGGAAATGAGCACGCATACGGTCATTGCCTGGCTCAAGAACCGCACGCTCTCTTCTTCGAGCAAGCACCTCATCAAGCTGTTCCGCGAGATGTTTCTCGGCGAAAAAGCCCAGTAAAATAAGGTTATCGTTTGAAAGCAATTAGATTCGAATTAAATCAGAAGAAAAGGCTTTCTTTTTTATCGCGATTGAGATATAGTAGAGATATATTAAAAAATATATCTCTTTTTTTCTTATCTTTTGTTCGCGTAAAACGGAGGGAAAGACATGGATAAGCCAGTTCGTATTTTTATTGTTGAAGATGAGCACCGCATTGCCCGTTTCCTGCAGATTGAACTCGAGCATGAGGGCTTCGAGACGGAAATCGAAGAAAATGGCACGCGTGCTTACGAACGCATCATGCAGGGGAATTTCGACCTTGTCCTGCTTGACATCATGCTGCCGGGCATGGATGGCCTGACCATCTGCAAGCGCGTGCGCGAGGTATCGTCGCTGCCTATCATCATGCTGACGGCCAAGGATGATGTTGAGGATAAGGTTGCCGGCCTCGATATTGGTGCCGATGATTATATGACGAAGCCGTTTGCCATCGAAGAACTCATGGCCCGCATCCGCAATGCCCTGCGCAAGCATGTGCCGGACCAGGATGGTGTGCCTCTTGAGGAACGCCTGCAGGTCAAGAACCTTGTCATGTATCCGAAACGCTATGAGGTCGAGGTCGATGGCGAGCCGGTACATCTGACGAAGAAAGAATATTCGCTGCTCGAATACATGATGCGCAACAAACGCACGGTACTTACGCGCGACCAGATTCTCGAGAAGGTTTGGGGCTACGATTACAGCGGCGATACGAATGTCGTCGATGTCTACATCCGTTATCTGCGCGCAAAACTCGACGACCATTTCCATGAGAAATACATTTATACGGTCCGGGGCGTAGGCTATGCTGTCAAAGAGTAAGGCCGTCCTGCACCGCCTTTATCTGCGCAGCCCGCTCTGGCGCATGAAAATCTCGACGAAGATTACCTGCCTTTATGCAGCCATCCTGCTCATCGTGCTCATGTTCACGAGCATCATCATGGGGCTGGGCATCTATTTTTCGTTCTATCATGAAGCGGACCGTGAAATCAATATTGCGATGGAAGGCGTGAAGCGCGGACTCGGGTCTTCCGGGAGCCTTCAGGAATTTCTGGAGGCCGGCAGTGTTGTGCCGCCGGGCATCGTCCTGCGGGTGACGGACCTCACGGGACGCGTGGTTTATGAAACCGATTCACGCTATCCTTCGCTGGATATGGTGGAAAAGTACCGCGTGAAAAATCCGCCGTTCTGGGCGGATAAGAGCATGGATGTCGTGGCGTTTGACCGGTTCACGATTTATCATGCGACCATGGACGTCGTGGACCATGGTCAGGTTTATCAGATGCATTTTTTCCGTACCATTACGACGGAAAATTATTTTCTGGAGCATCTGCAGCAGCTGATTTTCATCATCACGATTATTGGCTTCATCGTTGCTTTGCTGGCCGGCTACTTCCTGAGCAGCCGCATCCTGCAGCCGATACGTGACCTTACACAGACGGCGCGCAAGATTGAAGTCGAGCGCATGGACCGCCGCATCGAGGTGCCGCCGGCACATGATGAACTCGCGGAACTCGCGTCGACATTCAATCATATGCTCGACCGTCTCGAACGCGGCTTTCAGCAGCAGCAGCGTTTCGTCTCGGATGCCTCGCATGAACTGCGGACCCCGGTGACGGTCATCCTCGGGTATTCGGATCTCCTGTCGCGCTGGGGCAGCTCCGACACGAAGATTCTCGAAGAAGGCATCACTGCCATCCGCTCCGAGGCTGAGGATATGCAGGACCTCATAGAGAAGCTTCTTTTCTTAGCGCGGGCTGACCAAAAGCGCCAGATTCTTCATAAGGACGTCATCAATCTGGCGGAGGTCGTCGATGATGCCGTGCGCAAGATGCAGCTGGTAACGAAGAAACATACGCTGACGCTGGCAGAAAATGAGGCAGGCTTGATTTTTGCCGACCCCGCGACGATGCGCCAGATGATGCGTATTTTCCTCGAAAATGCCGTCAAGTATACGCCGGAGGGCGGTCACATCGAAGTAGCATCGCGGTGCGTTCCCGATGAAAAAGCCATGAGACTGACCTTTGCCGACAATGGCATCGGCATTGCGGAAGAAGACCAGTCCAAAATCTTTGAACGTTTCTACCGCGCGGATACCTCGCGGACGAAGCAGGCAGGCAGTGTCGGCGGTACAGGCCTCGGCCTCTCTATTGCCAGCTGGATTGCTGAGCAGCATGACATCACGATTGATGTAGAAAGCCAGCTCGGCCAAGGTACAAAATTCATCCTGACCATTCCTTTGGCAGACGAACAAACGATAAAAGAACATGGACAGCAGGCCTGAAAAGGCAGAAAAAATCCCATTGCCGCATGATATGGCAATGGGATTTTTCGTGTTTGCTGTTTCCTTTTTAATGGAATAAGCGGCCAAACAGATTCTTTTTTTCGCTTGAGGCGATATGGCGGATGCTGAGTTCGTCGGCACCGTTGAAGAATGTGTCGGGGTCTGCTACATCAGCGAGCCATTCTTCTGAGTAAATTGGCTTATCGATGAGCATGGAGCTGATTTTTTTGCGGATGGCTTCAAGTTCTGCAGCATCGGTCGTGTGCAGGGCTTTGGCAAGCATCTGGCCGACCATGACCATCTCTTTTTCTTTGAGAGAGCGTGTGGTCGGATTGAGACTGGAAAGGCGCAGCACAGGGTGAGCCGGCGTATTGTCCTTCCAGGAAAGATGTGCCGTCTTGACGAGGAAACCGGCGCGGTGCAGATGCTGTTCAATCTGCTGCGGGTCCGTGCCGTCAGGCAGGGCGGCGACGACGAGGTGACAGTCCGTATCGTCACCCCAGACATTGACGCCGGAGTCCTTGAGCACGATGCTCAGCGTCTTGGCGTTGGCGATGACCTGCTCACCGTAGAGATGGAAATTCTGGCTGCCTGCCTCGAGCAGCGCGACAGCAAGAGCTGCCAGACGGTTCTTGTGCAGGGCCGAATGGCCGTGTTCGATGACGGCGCGGTCTAATGTCTCGGCAAGTTCTTTCTTGCAGAGGATGATGGCACCTTCCGGTCCCTGCAGGGAGTCATTCGTCGGGAACGTCACGATATCCGCGTCCTGGACAGGCGAGGGCAGAAGCCCTGCCGCGACGAGTCCGACGTTCTGGCCGATATCGACCCAGAGCAGGGCGCCGGCATCATGTGCCGTCTTGGCCAGGCGTTTCGTGTCAATGGTGAAAGGAAAGCTTGTCGGCGAAAAGATGATGATTTTTGGCTGATGGCGGTCAATCTGCTCATTGAGCTCCTGCCAGTCGATATCGTGGTTTTTCCAGTCGGGGCCGAACGTGGAGAAGCGATAGCTGAGGCCCTGGCAGTGTTCTTTCTTGCGCCCGTTGAACGAAAGCACGGGATTGCCGGGCTTCAAGAGGGCGAGAAATACGACACGCGAGGCAGCGCTGATGCTGCTGAGGCGCACGATGGCGTGTTCTGCACCGAAGCGTTTTTTGGCGCGTTCGACGGCAATGCGTTCAAACCGTCCCGTGCGGCTGATGCCGTGGTAATCCGTGCTGACATTGGCGAGGATGCTGCCCTCAAGATAAGCAGCCAGCGGCGATTCAGCATTGACCGTCGGTATGAGCGACAGGGTGAAACGCTGCTCTTCAATCTCGTCCTGGAATTCAGCAAAGACTTCTTCATCGAGTTTTTTCAGCGTACCAAGTAATTCTTCTCTATCCATAAATGTACCTCGTATTCTTTCTGTAGATTCAATGATATTCATGATATTCCTGTGTCATCAGAACGGCCAGACCATCGGGATGATGACAGCGCAGACAATCAGGGAAATGAAAACAAGCGGCAGGCCGACCTTAACATAATCCATGAAATGGAATTTGCCAGGGCTCAGGATAAGCGTATTCGGCGGCGTAGCAACCGGCGTCGTGAAGGCGCAGGAGGCAGCGATGCCGATGGCCATGAGCACAGGGAACGGCGAGACGCCGATGGACTGGGCAATCGAGATGCCAATCGGGGCGAGCAGGGCTGCAGCTGCGGTATTCGACATGAACTGCGTCAGGCCGCACGACAGCAGGAAAAGGGCCACGACAATGATCATCGGGGAGGCGTTGCTGCCGATGATGCTGACGACGAAATTGGCAATCATGGCACCGGCACCGGTCTTATCCATAGCTTCTGCCAAAGGCAGCATGCCGGCAAACAGGAAAATCGTCGTCCAGTCGATGCCGCCATAGGCCTGCTTCTCACTGAGGCAGCCCGTGACGACACAGGCCAGTGCACCGATGATGGCCGAGACCTGCATGGGGACATTGATGGTCTTGGACATGGCCATAGCCACGACGACAAGAATCAGGATGGCTGCACAAATCGCCATTTTGCGCGTGTCCTTCGGAAGGTCGGAGGTCAGGTCGCTCAGGGCACTGTCAATATGGCCATGCGGGCAGAGCCGGCGGCCGATGGTCAGCATGTAGATGAGACCTGTGACAGAGAGCGGGATGCCAATCCAGGCGAACTCAAAGAAGCCGAATGGCTGCAGGCCGCTGGCTGAAAGCGTCGCACTCATGAGGATGTTCGGCGGTGTGCCGATCATCGTGATGGTACCGCCGACGTTGGCGGCTACAGCAAGAGCCATGAGCTGCGGCGAAACAGCGAGACGCGCCACCGCGCAGATCTGGATGACAACAGGCATCAGGCAGGCGACTGTTGCCGTATTGGACGAGACCGAAGACAGGATGATTGTGACAATCATGATGGCGGCCATCAGCCGTTTTTCGCCGGTGCCGGCTGCATGGACCACGGAGATGCCGATGCGTTGGGCAAGGCCCGTCTGGAACATGGCAGCACCGATGACGAACATGCCGGCAAACAGGACGACTGTGGAATTTGACAGGCCGGAAAAGACCTGTTTTGGCGTTAGAACGCCGAGCAGACCGAGCGCAATCGAAGCACTCATGGCAGTGACTGCCAGCGGGATAAGCTCGGTCACGAAGAAAAAGGCTGCAACCCCGAGGACAATCAGGGTCAATACTGCTGGATCCATACATCAGACTCCCTTCCATAAAAAGACAAAGACAAAACGGTACAATTGCAGCGGATGCAGTGAACGCAGCGAATGAAACTACGATTTTCTAAGTTATTTATTCGGCGCAATTTTTATTTTTCCTTTTTGTCTTGAGAAAATTTATGGAAGGGAGAACTCAGTCTTTAAAGGTCTGCCCAGCGCTTTTTTTGCGGTAGAGATAGACGATGCCGCGGGCGATATAAGGAAAGACGAGCATGATGAAAAGCAGGCGCGTGAGCTGATAGGCCACCATCGTTGAACTGTCCGCACCGACAACAAGTGCGGTGATGCCCATCTCGGTGAGGCCGCCAGGCGCGGTGGAAAGAAAGGCTGTGGCAAGGTCGATGCCGGTCAGATTGGCGATGACAATGCCCAGAATCATGCTGACGCACAGCACGAGCAGGACACCGCCCAAAAGCACTTTGCCCATGCCGTGATACTGGTGCAGGCGTGTGAGGTCAATGCTCGAACCGATATACGCACCTACGAGAATCTGTGCGGCGTTGATGTAAGGGACAGGAACGGCCGGTGCGGCAGAATCCGTGATGACGACAAAGGCTGCGGTACTCAGGATAGGTCCGAGCATTGGCGCAGTGGGCAGATGGATTTTTTTGGCAGTGATGGCACCGAGAACGGCTACAGCGGCAAAGGTCAGGACCTCAGCAGGCGAGCCGGCCTGATGTACGGCCTGTGCTGTGCCGGCATGAGAAGCGGGCGGCAGTACATGGATGGTCAAAAACGGGATGACGAAGACGACGGAGAGCATGCGCAGGGTCTGCATGATGGTGACAGCGGTGAGGTCAGCATCGCGTATTTCATCGGCGAGAATGACCATCTGGGAAAGACCGCCGGGCACGCAGCCCAAAAGACAGCTCGTGAAGTTGATTTTTGTATGGCGGAACATCAGCCAAGCCGTAAATCCCCCCGCAGAGACCGTAATGAGCGTGGCCGTCAGCATCAGGGGGAACTGCGAGAGGATGGCACGGCCCGTTTCCAGCGTAAAAGGGCGGCCCATGGCGTAGCCGAGCAGGATGAGGGCGATATTGCGGACGCGCAGCGACCAGCGGAACGGGCGCTTGCGGACCAGTGAGCCGAGGGCGACAAAGACAATCGGACCAAGTGTCCATGGCAGCGGTGCATTGAGGTACGTCATGACAATGCCGCCGATGATGGAAAGGATCAGGGTCTTTAAGTATTCCATAGAGTCTCCAATCTTTATGATTCTTCAGGATATAAATGCAGACAACGAGAGTCTGATGTGCGTTCATGAGATTCATGTGCGATGCTATCAGTATAACATAGGATGACGGGGATAAAGCAGAACTTATCCGTTTTGTCGTATACTTTTATGGAATAAAAGCAGGAAGATTGTACCTTCTGGAAGAATAGATAAAAAGATTCAAAGCACGGAACAGCACTGAACGTGCGAAATGGAGAAAATGGAAGGGAGCATGTGAAGATGAGGGTATTGGTCACAGGCGTTACAGGACAGCTCGGTCATGACTGTGTCATAGAGCTGCAGGACAGAGATATGGAAGTGCGCGGCGTTTCCAGCAAAGAATTTCCGCTGACGGATGCAGGAGCCATGCGCCGTTATATGGAAGCATACAGGCCGACGGCTGTCATTCACTGCGCCGCGTATACGGCTGTGGACCGCGCAGAAGATGATAAAGAGACCTGTATGGCCGTCAACGCTGAGGGAACAGCGGCTCTGGCGCGCCTTTGCCGCGATTTCCATGCCAAGATGGTCTATATCAGCACGGATTATGTTTTCCCAGGAGACGGCACGGAGCCATACGCGGTCGATGCCCCAAAAGACCCTAAAAATGTCTATGGCCAGTCGAAACTCGCCGGTGAAGAGGCTGTGCAGCAAATCCTTAAGCGTTATTTCATTGTGCGGATCTCGTGGGTATTTGGCATCAACGGCAAAAATTTCGTGCGCACGATGCTGAAGCTTGGACAGACGCATAAGGCGCTCACGGTCGTGGATGACCAGATTGGCTCGCCGACGTATACGCGCGATCTCGCCGTGCTGCTGGCGGATATGATTCAGACGGAAAAATATGGCGTCTACCATGCGACGAATGAAGGCTTTTGCTCCTGGGCAGAATTTGCGGCGGAGATTTTTCGCCAGGCCGGTATGGATATTAAGGTTACTCCTGTACCGTCTTCGGCCTATCCGACGCGTGCCGTACGCCCGCACAATTCCCGCATGAGCAAGAAGAGCCTCAGGGAAGCTGGTTTTTCACTGCTGCCGCGCTGGCAGGACGCGATAGGAAGATATCTTATTGAGCTTGAGAGTCTGAAAGAACAGGAAGAGATGGCGGCACAGGGATAAATAAGCAGAGAATTGATACACTTTGTCCTTTTAACGTGTACATTATTATGAAATGTACACGCCTTTTTTTTATAATGGATACAGAGTACGCGCATAATAAACAAAATACAGGAAAAGTCTTGCATCCTTGTACTGTTTAGTGTATACTAACATATGTATTTTTGAGAGAAACGCGAAGTGTTTGATGCGTTTAAGGAGGATTCATATGTTACATAAAATCGGTAAGAAGTACCGGGAGACCGCCCTCATCAAGCTCATTGCGGTCGGACTGGTACTCGGTATCATCATAGCCCTGGCTGCACCGCAGGCCGTACCGGCCGTGGCAGTTCTCGGCGATCTCTTTGTTCGTGCCCTCAAGGGCGTGGCACCAGTACTTGTCTTCGTGCTTGTCATGAATGCCCTGGCGCAGAAGAATTCGGACGCCAGTGCCTCGATGAAGCCGATTGTCCGCCTTTACATCGTGGCGACGTTCTGTGCTTCGCTGGTGGCTGTGGCATATTCCTTTGCCTTCCCGACGGTCCTGCATCTGCAGGTCGCACCGGATGCGCAGCTCGCGCCGCCATCGGGCATCATCGAGGTCCTGCATAACCTTATCCTGTCGGTCGTCGACAACCCAATTCATGCACTCGCGAATGCCAATTACATCGGTATCCTCGCCTGGGCCTGCCTCGCAGGCATTGCCCTGCATGCGGCCAATGACACGACGAAGACCATGCTCAATGATTTTGCGAAGACCGTCACGAAAATCGTGCAGTGGATTATCCGCTTTGCTCCGTTCGGCATCATGGGCCTCGTGGCCAACGCCATCGGCACGAGCGGTCTCGGTGCCCTGCTCGGCTACATTCAGGTCCTCGGTGTTCTGCTCGTAGCGTTCTTCTCGGTGGCTCTCATCATGAACCCGCTGATTGTTTATCTGCACATCCATCGCAATCCGTATCCGCTCGTCTGGACGACGCTCAAGGAAAGCGGCCTCTATGCGTTCTTTACGCGCAGCTCGGCAGCGAATATTCCTGTGAACCTTTCGCTCTGCAAACGCCTCGGCCTTGACGAGGATACGTACTCGATTTCTATCCCGCTCGGCGCAACCATCAATATGAGCGGTGCGGCCATCACGATTGCCGTGCTTTCGCTGGCTGCGGCTCATACGCTCGGCATTGCCATTGACCTGCCGACGGCGCTGCTGCTCTGCATTGTTTCGACCATCGGTGCCTGCGGTGCTTCGGGCGTTGCCGGCGGCTCGCTGCTGCTCATTCCTGTGGCCTGCGCATCCTTCGGTATCGGCAATGACATTGCCATGCAGGTTGTCGGTGTCGGCTTCATCATCGGCGTCATTCAGGATGCTTGCGAGACGGCTTTGAACAGCTCGACGGATGTTCTCTTCACGGCAACGGCAGAATTTGCCCAGCGCGCTAAAGAGGGCAAGCTGCGCGATGAGGACCTCGTTCCGCACAATAACTGAGGAATGACTCAACATTGACTTAAGACAGAAAAATGCTATCCATGCAGAGAGCAGTCTCTATATGGATAGCATTTTATTGTATGCAGAGATATTGTTGTTTATTTGCGGATAATCAGGGCCATGAAAACAAGGTCTTCCGTCTTGGAGATGTTGCGGATGCCATGGGTGTCTCCGTCGGCACAGAACGTCGTCGTACCTGCTTCGATGACGGATTCTTCGCCGTTATCCGTATAGAGGGCCTGACCTGAGAGGATGTGATACGTTTCCGTGTTGCCCTCGTGTTTATGCACATCGATGCCGCAAAGCGGGGGAATGATGACTTTGGCGAACATGTCGCATTTGCCGTCAAGCTCTTTTGGTGTCAGGAGCTTGACAAGCGTAATCGTGCCGATGTTTTTATTTGCCTGCATAGGTGCTGGTTCAATAACTGCCATGATAAACTCTCCTTTTTGATTCATAGATGCCTTGCCGCAGGGCGGCAAGTTTGTTACAATGGATATACAATTTATAGTTTCTAGATAAATGCGGGGATTCCTCTATGCAGAGGGTGTGTCAAGAGTTTTGTGTAAATCGATTCAATAAGCAACATCGTATTGCTGC
>OIYH01000403.1_pt1 | contig 33705 bp, 31 predicted proteins | sample 1587911 | NCBI WGS metagenome assembly OIYH01 (sample SAMN03283252) | human gut metagenome | biome: human-associated habitat; material: feces | host: Homo sapiens | place: USA | collected 2013
CCCGCCTTCATCCCCCACCTAAGAGGTGGAGGACTTCTGGCGGATTAGGTTAAAAATCTTCTTCGTTCAGCAGCAGGCGTTCAATGCCGCAGGTTTTGTTGGCTGCATTGTCGATTTCGACAATCAGAGCCGAGTAAATACAGGGGCCTTCCGCTACATCAAAACGCACGGGCATCGCCGTCGTGAATTTTCTCAGGATGAGTTCCGTCTTGACACCGAGCACCGAATCGCGCGGGCCGACCATGCCGAGGTCGGTGATGTAAGCCGTTCCCTGCGGCAGAATGCGTTCATCGGCCGTCTGCACATGCGTGTGCGTGCCGACGACGCCATTGACGCGTCCATCGAGGTACCAGCCCATCGCAATTTTTTCCGAAGTTGTCTCCGCATGAAAGTCGAGGAAGATGATGTCGCATTCCTCCTTCATCTCATGCAGCAGGTCCTCGACTTTCTGGAACGGGCAGTCAAGCGGCGGCATGAACGCGCGTCCCGAAAGATTCATGACCCCGATGTTCTTGGCCTTGAACGGATACGAGCACCAGCCCCTGCCCGGCGTTCCCTCAGGATAATTGGCCGGACGAATGAGAAAAGGCTCCCTGTCGATGAATTCGAGCACATCCTTCTTATCCCAGACATGATTGCCCGACGTGACGATATCCGCGCCGCCGCGGTAAAGCTCATCGAGGGATTTGCGCGTAAAGCCCTTGCCCCCTGCAGAGTTCTCGCCATTGACGATGACCACGTCAATGCCTTTTTCCTCACGAAGTTTCGGTGTGATTTTACGAAATGCCCTGCGGCCCGCGTGGCCGATGACATCTCCTACCAGCATGATTTTCAAGATACATCCTCCATCCCACAAAATCTGTTCCGCTGCAGTTCAGCGATTTCAGCGGTTATAAACAACGACGCGGTCGCCCTCACGCAGTCCGACCATATGCATGCGGAAATGCAGTTCCCTGGCCTGACCGAGCATCTGGTCAAGGAGCTCACTCTGCACCGAGGCAAAATCCTGTTCCAAGGATTTCAGCGAGTGGCTGTCAACGAGCAGGGCCTTGCCGAAGTGCTCCGTGAAAAGGCGCGCCAAAAGCGTGAGTTCCCCGCGGTCGAGTGAACGGATATCGCGGTCCACGTGGAACATGACCGTCCTGTTCTCCGCGACAATCTCTTCGCCGCGGACCGCCAGATAAACATGGCTGCCGTCCGTAAGTGCATGATACGTCTCAACACTCTCCGACAAGAGCTTCGTGAAGGCATTGAGCTCTTTTTCCGGATAACTGCCGCGCACCACAAAATCAAAGGTCAAGGCGGTCTTTTTCGGGTCGTATGTGACAGAGCTGATTTCCGGATAGCAGACGAGCAGTGCCGCTAAGAACTGGATGCCGGCTTTTTCCTCTGCCTTGCTCCTTGACTGCGATTTGAATCCAAACATGATATTTCCCTCTTAAAAGACTGAGGGTCCGGGACAAGGCCCGCACCCTCAGTACAGCAGATTTCTTTATTTCGCATAATCGACGACGCGCGTCTCACGAATGACCGTAGCCTTAATCTGGCCAGGATATTCGAGCTCGTCTTCGATTTTCTTGACAATGTTATGAGCGAGTGCTGCGGCCTCAGCGTCATCCACCTTATCCGGCTTAACCATGACGCGGATTTCGCGGCCTGCCTGAATGGCAAAGCAGCGCTCGACGCCATCGAAGGACTCAGCAATCTCTTCGAGGCTCTTGAGGCGCTTGAGATAGGACTCAAGGCTTTCGCGGCGTGCGCCCGGTCTTGCGGCCGAGACAGCATCCGCTGCTGCGACGAGAACGGATTCGACGCTCGTCGCTTCAACATCTCCATGGTGCGAAAGGATGGCATTAATGACATCCTTCGATTCATGATACTTGCGGGCAATGTCAGCACCAATCGTCGTATGCGAACCTTCAACCTCGTGGTCGATGGCCTTGCCGATATCATGGAGCAGACCGCCGCGCTTCGCCAGCATGACATCGCAGCCAAGTTCTGCTGCCATGACACCAGCAAGGTGCGAAACTTCGATGGAATGATTGAGCACGTTCTGGCCGTAGCTCGTGCGATAGCGCAGGCGGCCGAGCAGACGGATGAGCTCCGGGTGAAGACCATGCACGCCCGTTTCAAACGTGGCCTGTTCACCGGCTTCCTTGATGCGCTGGTCGACTTCGCGCTTGGCTTTTTCGACCATCTCCTCAATGCGGGCCGGATGGATGCGGCCATCCTGAATGAGCTTCTCGAGTGCGATGCGGGCAATCTCGCGGCGGACCGGGTCAAAGCCCGACAGGATGACGGCCTCAGGCGTATCATCGATGATGAGGTCGATACCCGTCAGCGTTTCGAGCGTGCGGATATTGCGTCCCTCGCGGCCGATGATGCGGCCTTTCATCTCATCGTTCGGCAGTGCCACGACGGAAACCGTCGTTTCAGCGACATGATCAGCCGCGCAGCGCTGGATGGCCGTCGACAGGATTTCACGTGCCTTCTTGTCGGCTTCATCCTTCGTCTGCTGCACGTACTCTTTGATTTTCATGGCTTTTTCGTGCTTGAGTTCTTCCTCAGCCTCTGCCATGAGCATCGTGCGGGCATCTTCTGCCGTCAAACCCGAAATGCGTTCGAGCTCTGCCTTCTGCTGCTCGTGCATCTCATTGATGGCTGCCTGACTCTTGTCAAGGCGGACTTCCTTGCGCGTCAGCGCTTCCTCACGTTTCTCGATGGAATCGAGCTTGCGATCGAGATTTTCTTCCTTCTGGACGACACGGCGTTCCTGACGCTGGAGTTCCGAGCGACGGTCTTTCGTCTCACGGTCGAGCTCCTGACGCAGGCGATGGATATCTTCCTTCGCTTCGAGCAAGGCTTCTTTCTTCTTCGTCTCGCCGCGTTTGGCTGCATCATCTACAATTCGTTTTGCTTCAGCTTCCGCCGAGCCGATCTGGGACTCTGCCGTGCGTTTGCGCATGACATAGCCGCCGCCAGCGCCGACGATTACTGCTACTATTACCGCTAATATTATTGTAACGATAATATTCACCCCCCTTTTCTTTTTTTGCTTTCATGCATAATTTATATCGGTAGTTTTGACATAACTATACCTTTCTATTCTACTGGTTTTCCCCTTTAGTGTCAAGAAATCACAGACCTTTCCCGAGATAGCCAGATAAAAGATTTTTCGCTATAATAGAGTCTGTCAGAGTCCTCTGAAAAAGAGGCTGAAAATCATCGAAAAGAGGGATTCCCATGTTCAAATGTTCGGTCTGCGGACGTGAGCTCAACGAGAAAGAAGCACTGGTCCATGAAGGCAAGAATGGCCAGAAAGAAGTCATCTGCCCAGACTGCTTCGAAAAAATCGTCGGTGTCGATTACGAGACGTTCCGCTACCGCCGTGAAAATGCCAAGCAGACATTCTTTGCCGTGCTCTTCTGCCTTGGTGCGACCATCTATGCTTTTTTCGAAAAAGGCTGGCCTTACGCTGTGCTCGGCCTCGTACTGACCCTGCTCGTCTACTTCTTCTCCAGCCGGACGGGAAAGCCCAAGACCAAAAAGAAAACACAGGCATAAAAAAATCGGCCTCACGCTGGGCCGATTTTTTTATTGCCGAGTCGAGAAATCTGATTCACGAAAGCATCATCTTGACAATGTCACGGCGGCTGACAATACCGAGCAGATGTTTTTCTCCGTCGAGCACCGGCACGCGCTTGACATGTTTATCATACATGATTTTAGCGACCTTGCTGACATCATCGTCTTCATGTACCGCGACGACTTTTTTCGTCATGAGCTGCTCCGCCGAAATCGCCGCTATCTTGCGGAACGCATCCTGATACTCGCGCAGCCCCGAATAGTAGATGACCGCTCCAAGAATGCAGAGCTCATCCGGCAGTTCCGGCGCAAACTCCTTGCGCACGAGGTCGCCCTCACTGACAATGCCGCAGACCTTCCCCTCTTCGTCTACGACCGGCAGCCCCGAAATATCGTGGTCAACGATGGTCTGGGCAATTTCACGGATTGATGCATCTTTCTTGACCGTGATGACATTCTTCGTCATGATATCCTTGACTAGCATATGAAACACCTCAATTCCAAATATTCATCGAGAGCATTCCCTCTTTGCTGAAGTATTCGCTATCTTTCGACAACATTCCTGCAAGAAACTCATAAAGCTCTATTTTTTCTATCTATGATGTTCAAACAGCAGTTTACTATATGATATAATACATATGCCGTTGCTTCCCTGCAACTGTACTACACAGCAAAGGGGGTGAGACGATTGTCAAAATTCCTAATCTGTAGTACTGCGACTTCACTTAAGCAGGAATCAGAAAAACATGACGCCCCTGTCAGGTCACTACTCCTGGCAGGGGCGTCATACATTACGGTGAAGCAATTGCACCGAATTCCTTATTTCTTATCTGTAGTATACTATCTTTGAGAAAGAACATCAAGCATAGGTTTTATTTATGCTATTCTCATTCCCATGTAAAAAGATTATTATTTGTTCTTATTCAAACGGTCTACTAACGTCTGTACATTTTCGTCACCGTCAACACAGGTCATGATAGGCTGTGCTCCCAGCATAACTGTATTTCCATCTGCACGGGCTGCCTGCTTGTTGTGCCCATTATGATAGGCTGCGGCAAGATTTCCTTCGACAAAATAAGCACGCTCTGCTGTCGACATGCCGCCCGCCGGTGCCGGCGTCACAAATTTTTTGCCATTCACGCTAACATTGCCATCTTTGACCGATACATGCTTGCCGCTGTATTCTTCCAGTTTTTTCTCATAACGGTCACGGCGTGACATGTTATTCGGATGATCTGATGGGTTAATCCAAAGATTTACACCACTCTGCGTGTTATCTCCTAATTTTTCTAAAACGCGTTGCCAAACAGCTGCAGTAGCGCCAGGATTATAATTTGAATGTATCATATAGTCCCAGGAAAGTGCATCTGCCTCTTTTTCATCACCTTTAGAAGCGTGAACGGATGAATATGCATAAGTTGCATTTGCCAGATATTCGGTTAAAGCAGTTCCTCCCAATGCTGCTGAGCCAACCTGCGCCAAAAGGGCCCTATCTATACTACGCAAATATGATTTTGCTACATGATGAGCCTGACCATGTCCCATTTCATGCCCTAAGACTACTGCCAGTTCATCATCATTGGCCACGAAATCAAAGGCCCCCTTGTTGACATACATGACATGTCCCATGCCACAAGCTGCATTAAAATAATCAAAAGAAGAAACGTAATAGACATACGGTAAATCATATACCGTTTTATCAACCTGCCCAATAGCCGCTGTCATATTGGCCATAATACCATCCAAACGCTCATTCAGGTAGGGATCATCATAGACTCCAGTTTGTGATTGCGTCCTTTCAAAAATATATTGCTGATCATCTGCTGTTTTATCAAGCACATCAAGTTGTTTTTTTACCGTATCACGAGCCTGCGCAATATTAATACCAGCTTGAAGAATATCGCCAATATCAAACAGACCTGCTTCTGCTCGCGGTAAATCATAGGCAGCAAATGTACTACCGAAAGCAAAGCAACCTGCCAGCAAAAGTGTTACAGTTTTTCTTGCAACGGATCTTTTCATATCCCCCACACCTCCTTAAGTTATTACTCTTCATACAGCGTATAATTGCGTACCCAGCCGCCATCAAGAGGCGACTGCTCACGATGCGTTTTATCCCCGTCCTGTGAGACTGTTATCCAATAGCTTCCATCAATTGGCAAAACTGCTTTATAATTTCCATCTTCATCCGTATAAGCCGTAACAACGCCTTTCGTTCCGCCATACGCTTCAAAAGTCAGCTTGACCCATTGCATTGGATTGTCATAACGATCAGTCACTTTACCGGTAATATAATCATGGTGCATGGTCATATTAAGTACAGCACCAACAACAATCAAGATGAGTCCGCCTTTTACTGTAGAATACAGTAAGCCTAATGGACCAAACAGCAGAGTCAGTATCCGTGCAATCCCTACGCTTTTTGGTGACTTAGCAATGATGATTTGCGGCTGAACAGATTGTGATTGTTTCTCCTGCATCGTTTTTTCCTGATTTTCCCTGATGAGTCCCCCTTAATGACTACATGTTGATATTGTTTTATATCACTCTTATGATACAACTAAAGTTTAATCATGTAAATAACTGTAGTTGTACTATTCTAAAAAAATATCATCATTCACAAATAAACACATCAAATTTTCAGCAAATCGTAGTATCATAAAATAAAAAGGATAAATTTTCAGTATTTTAGCGTAACTAAAGTATGCCTTTCTGGATATCTATCGTTTCTTTTAATAGAAATAAATGTTCGGTATTATACTATTAAATGAAAGAGGTGTTAGAGGTATACTGCTATGATGAACAGAAAAGATATGAACCAGATCATCGGCAATCGTGTACGTCAAATACGGGACACCCATCAATATACACGTGAGCAGGTCGCGGAGTGGGCAGATATTTCACCGCAGTTCCTGTCGGATATCGAGCTCGGCAAAAAGAGCATGACTTCGACAACCATCGTCAAACTTGCCAAGGCGCTGCAGATCAGCACGGACTATCTGCTGCTCGGCAAGTCAAATCTCGCCAAAGAACCCGCCCGTACCAGAAAGCTGCAGATTCTTGCATCTTCCCTGCCCGACGAAAAGATCCCGATTGCCGAAGACATGATGCGCGTTTTTCTCAGAGCTGTTGACGTAAAAAGAACAAGCCCTGATACAAAAAAACAGAAAACAGATTCCCCAAAATCACGCAAATCCCAAAAATGATTTGCAAGAACTCATAAGGAAAGTCTCATTGTCTTGACAAGAAAGAAGGATGCTCTATGCAGGCGAAAAATGGCTGGCATACTTGGCAAAAGAAAATGGCTGCGGTACTGGCCGCCGGTGTCATCATGGTCCCGGGAGCGTATGTTCTGGCTCCTGCTCCTGTCGCTCATGCAGAATTTGGCTGGGGCAGCGTCATCGGTGCCGGCATTGAAGGCGCCATGGCCCATGCGCAGCTGTCAAAGTTTCTCAAGAAATACAACGACTCAGAGGAAGGGCGTCAGGAATTTTTCGAAGAGATGAAAAAAGAGTACGGGGTCAATAACGATTATGCCCTGAACAGCCGGATTGATACCATCATGGCCAATCTGACGGCGGCCATCGGCTCCGTAGACCCGACCATTTACGATAAACCGTACAATTACTTCATCAATAACGATACGAGCTTTAACGCCTTCTGCACGCTTGGCCATAATATGAGCATCAACACGGGACTGTTCAGCGTGCTGACCAACGATGACGAGATTGCCGTCGTCCTCGGCCACGAGATGGGCCACGGCCAGAAAGACCATCCGGCCAAAGGTGCGCGCCGCAGCCTTAATATGCAGATTCTCGGGGCAGCCACGGGCACGACGCTCGGCAGCATTGTCACTACAGTCATCAACAACCGCAACATCACGAAACCGATGGAACGCGAGGCCGATGCCCTGGCTTTTGAGTATATCACGCACTCGAATTACAACCCCGGTGCCACTGCCGCGGTCTGGCAGCGCGTCATGGATAAAGAAAAAACGCAGCCGTCGTCCTTCCAGCAGTTCATTTCCGACCACCCGTCCGACGGCGACCGCCGCGATACTTACGTCAAAAAACTTTATGAGTACAGCAATAAGCACGTGACTGCGAAAGACGGCACCGTCAAGGTCAACGGCAAAAATTTTGTCACACCGGCCGCTTCCGGCGATATGTCGGGTGCGGAGCGTTCCTACTTCGTGCTGGGCAACCTTGCCGCTGCCTATCATAACGGCCAGAATAAAAGTCAGGCCCATGTCGACGGCAAGACCGTCATGCTCGGCAATCAGCCCATCATGACGAGTACGTACGATGATGAGTCGGCACAGAAACTGGCCGAACGCTTAAATACCATCAAATAAGACAATACACACATAAGTCGACACAAAAAACAGGCTGTCCGCCCAATGAAGCGGACAGCCTGTTTTTTCATTTTATGCCGTTGGCGAGAAAAGACAATGTATCATGTATCAATCTATCAATCCTTGCACGGGCATTCCTCCTTATGGAAGTATTTATTGATGATCTCGACCGCGCAGTAGTCGCCGCACATCGAGCAGGCGCCTTCGTCCTGCGGATTGCGCGCGCCGCGTTTTGCCTTGGCGAGGTCCGGGTCGATGGCAAGTTCCATCTGTTTGTTCCAGTCGAGGACCTTGCGGGCCTTGGCCATAGCGAGATCCCATTCGCGCGCGCCCGGCACGCCGCGCACGAGGTCGGCAGCATGGGCAGCGATGCGGCTCGTGATGACGCCCGTATGGACATCCTCAATCGTCGGCAGGGCCAGATGCTCGGCCGGCGTGACGTAGCAGAGGAAATCAGCGCCCGAAACAGCCGCGAGCGTGCCGCCGATGGCTGCCGTGATATGGTCGTAGCCTGGGGCGATATCCGTGACCAGAGGTCCGAGCACGTAGAACGGAGCCTTGCGGCAGATGCGTTTCTCGAGTTTCATATTTGCCTCAATCTGGTCGTACGGCACATGGCCCGGTCCCTCGACCATGACCTGTACGCCGCGTTTCCACGCGCGGTCAACGAGTTCGCCGAGCGTGATGAGCTCCGTGAGCTGGCCGCGGTCCGTGGCGTCAGCCGTACAGCCCGGACGCATGCCGTCACCGAGGCTGATGGTCACATCGTATTTCTCGCAGATATCGAGGATATCATCATAATGCTCATAAAGAGGATTTTCCATCTCATTGTGGAGCATCCAGCCGGCGATGAACGAACCGCCGCGGCTTACGATATCCATGACGCGGCCCTGACGGCGCATACGTTCAATGGCCGAACGCGTGACACCGCAGTGCAGCGTCATGAAGTCGGCGCCGTCTTTGGCCTGCTGCTCAATGGTCTCGAGGATATCCGTATCCGTCATCTCGACAACAGCGCCATGCTCGCGGATGGAACGGACCGTCGCCTGATAAAGAGGCACCGTGCCGACCATGATGGGCGAATGTTCAATGATGCGCTGACGCGAAATATCGATGTTGTTGCCCGTCGAAAGGTCCATGACAGCATCGGCGCCGCAGCGGACAGCTTCGTCGAGCTTCTTGAGCTCCGGCTCGATGTCCGGGAACGTGCTCGACGTACCGATATTGGCGTTGACCTTGACACGCAGGCCTTCACCAACGCCGCGCGGGCGCAGATTCTTATGATTGATATTGGCACAGATGGCAATCGTGCCGTTGGCGACGCGTTCGCGTATCGTCTCGGCAGGAATATGTTCTTCCTCAGCAACAATCTTCATTGCATCGGTGATGCGGCCTTCACGGGCCAGCTGCATTTGTGTCGACATAATATACCTCCTAAAAATAAAAGCCGTCCGGCGTACCGGACGGCAAAATAGCTTTGTCACTTCCCTACGCAGGTATTAACCCAACAGGTTCCAAGGGTCGGACGCATCCTCTCAGCTATAAGCTCCCCTAGTGAAATCGTTCATAATGCAATTTTCATCATAAGATTCTCCCCCATGAAGGGAACAATCTTCTTGGTTTATTTTAACAAATCAGTCTCCATTATGCAATGCATATCTATGACTTTTCAGGCATTTGGCAGAATTTAGCCGACGAGCAGACGGAAACGGCTGTGCGTGCGCCCACAGCTGCACGGACCTGCCGCAGGCTCCACCATCAGGCCCGTGCAGAGACGGATGACGGGCATGGCCTCAGCCGCCAGAGAAGTCAGTACGAGCTCGCCGCTGCCGGCCGACGGCTTTTTCGTCGCAGGGTCGATGATTTCAGCCATGGTGTAGTCTTCCTGCAGATGAAAGATGAACTTTGACGGCTCACAGGGCAGGAAAGGCGCCGCGGTGCCGAGGAATGGCAGGGCCAGCATGTGGTAAACTTTCGCAGGTGCCAGGTCATTGACCGAGGTCACCAATGAGGATGAAGGCACGGAAGCATGCAGGCAGATGATACGCGCCAGCGGTAGTTCACTGAGGCCGCTGCCTTTCTGCTGCAGAATGTCATCGAGCTCGGCCAGCCGCTTCGGCGTGCCAATCAGCGTTTCCGGCGTCACAAAGTCAAGCATCTGCGGCCATTTTTTCTTGTCCTGACCAAGCATGGTGACGGCCGCACCGATGAATTCGCTGGCATAATGGATGTCCATGAGCCGGCTGTCGGCGCCGTCGCCGAGGATGCCGACCAAAGCCGCATTATGAAGTCCGCAGGCCACGAGGCTGCGCGTCATCTGTTCGACATGATGCGCAATATCGCCGTTGGTCGCAAAATGCACAAAGACGTTATCCTCATCCTGACCGCTGTGCATATAAGAAATGCGCAGCAGGCTCGAAAGCGGCATCGTCAGAAAATCAAAGGCGTTTTTTCCCTGCAGACCCCCGCGCGGCAGCAGCGGAAAATTCTGCAGGGCATCGAGTTCCTGCACTTCTTTGGCACTGACCCCAGCCTCGGCAAATGACTCACGGTAATGCGAGCATTTTTCTCCGGCCCAGCGCAGCTGTTTCTGCAGGCGCGTCAGCTGAAGCTCCCGCAGTGCCTCTGCGGAAATCTGTTCCACGGATGGATTGGCAAACAAAAAAATCTCTCCTTCACAAAAATTCCCTCCAAGAGGAGACAGCAGGCAAAGCCCTGCCGTGCAGGACCTATGACTGCTGCCTGTCACCTTGGAGGGGGATATTCACTTTATCGTTGCTTACTTGATATCAAAGACGGTCTTATTCGTCTCTGCCGGTTCTTTCGGCAGGACAATGTGAAGCACGCCATCTTCAAGCGAGACAGCGACCTCGTCCTTGACGATGTCGTCAATCTGGAACGTGCGCTCAAACGTGCCGATACGGCGCTCGCGGCAGATGAATTTGACATCCATATCAGGGTCCGGACGCTCGGCCTTGATGGTCAGATAGCCGCTGTTATCGTCATACGAAACGGTAATCTGATCTTTGTGGAAGCCCGGCAGCTCGGCAAAAATCTCATAGCGGTCCGGCGTGTCAATGACATCCACACGGAACGAAGAGAGTGCACCGCTGACGCGTCCGAGCGGATTGCACGGCTGCTCGGTCATGAAGTCAATAGCTTTTTCCAACGCTTCACGCCCACGCTCAGCGTTTTCACGGATATTGAATGGAATCGGTCGAATCATCAAAATCGCCCCCAAATCTTCAATACATGTTTTATCGTTACCCTTATTATAATAAAAATGTGTGAAAATTTCAAGAAAAGTCAGCTTCTCTTTGCGGAGAAACTGACTTTTCCTGTCTTTATCTTTATTTCAATATTTTATTTTTTGAATTTGTCCAGTGCCTTCTGGTAGTCCTGTACGAATTCAACGGTACCGATGTATTCACCGTCATCGTCATAGACGGCCATGTAGCGCACACCGATGGGACGGCCCATGATGCGGCGCCATACTTCCATGTGCGTGCGTTTCTTTGCCTTGAAGTCGAACAGCATCTGGCGCACGACGGGGATGATTTCAGGCGGATGGCAGCTGTAGACTTCGCGGCCGAGTGCCGAGAGCGGGCGCGAGAAGACTTTGCCCTCATTGAGGAAGTAACGTACGATGTCATCCTTATCGATGAACGTGATATCGACATCGATGAGCTTCAAAATCCCCTGCAGCTGACGGACCGTCAATTCGCCAGTCGGCATTTTGACCTTGCCATCAAGGACAGCAGGTGCCACTTCTGCGTTCTTCGCCGCGAGCCACTTCTCGCCCTCCGGCCAGCGCGGCATCGTCTCGACATCGACGAAGGACATGCCCATCTCAAAGAGGTCGCGGTAAACCTCATACCACTGCTCCTGTGTGAAATAACGCAGGGACAGTGGGAACAGGATGCGCTCTTCCTTGAACACCATCTCGCGGATGCGCGTGCAGACCTGATTGATGCGTCCTTTATAGAGAGGATAGTTTTCCGCATCTTCTTTCAGAGCCTTCGTGATGGTGCCGAGCTCGCGCTTGATTTCATCATCGACCCCCCACATGACCTGAGACGGGCCCGTAACGCCGTAATCATAAAGCATTGGCATCAGGAGTTCTTCCTTTTTGGCATAATGCAGGCGAACAGCATTGAGACCAGCCACCATCCCCGTGATTTTGGCCACATTCTCTTCCCCCGTCATCTCATGCGCAATGGCATCGAGATGCTTCGTGAGTTCTGTATTCTCAAGCTTCAGCAGGCTCAGCGGGTGTCCCTCCGGCAGCTCCTCTTCGGCAAGGAACTGCGAAGCAGCTGCGGCCTTATGCGTCTTTTCTGCGATGGCCTGCAGCTCAGCTTTCTCCATCTCTTTACGGTCATGGAAGAGGGCAGCATGGACATCACAGAGCTTCTGAACATCTTTCAAAGGCACGCCGCCCTTGATGAGGTCCTGTTCAGCGTCGGCAATCTCCGCGGCATCGACATGCTCGAAGTTGCGCACAAAGTCAGCGCGCACCGACTCGAGGGATTCACCGCGGTTCAAGCGGCCGACGTATTCGCGCAGCAGAGTTTGGCGCTGCTGTTCTTCAGCACCTACCACCGTAAAGCCCTTCTCCGCGAGTGCCGTACGGATTTTTTCCATCGGGATGCCCTTGACGACGGCGCCGCGCGGCAGCGTCATGATGCGTCCCATAAGCTTGAGGGCCGCCGGCTTCATGATATCGGTAAAACCGAGTTCGGCAAGGATTTCCTTGAGTTCTGGATATTCGTGGACGAGTTCGGCAACGCTTTTATTTAAATCAATCTTCTTCATATATAATGGCTCCTTCCAGACGGGCTGTATCGCGATTTCATACATTCACTGTGTTTGCTATAGGATGATTATAATACAGGTTCTCATCGCTTGGTTGTATCATTTGTTACAGAATGAACTGTTCACAGCCTGTCAAAAGGCTCATTTCTCAACGTAGTGACTGAAACTGCCGATGACGAGCTGCGGAAATTCTTTATGCAGAACTTCCATGAAATGACGCGTGCCGAGGATTTTGCCCTTGGGCTCGGGCATGATGTCAAGGAACGCATCGGGGTCGATGTTGAGATTGCGCACCTGAATCATCTGCACGGGCAGCTCGCGGAAGAAATCCTGCCAGGCCGCAAGTTCTTCCTCACGGTCATTGAAGCCCGGGAAATAGAGCAGATTCAGCGAGACATATACACCGTGGTCGAGGGCATAGCGGATGGATTCCTTGACATTTGCCAGATGATAGCTCGCGCGGTAATACGCATCGTAGCTTTCCTCGCGGGCACTGATGATGGAAACGCGCAGCGAGTCGAGACCGGCATCAACGATTTTTTTGATGCCCTCGGTCCAGCCCGCATTCGAGTTCATGTTAATCTGGCCCTTTTTTGTCTTGGCGCGAATCAGCTTGATGCCGGCGGAGATATTGTCGGCAGCCAGCGACGGCTCACCCTCGCAGCCCTGACCAAAGCTGATGATACCGTCAGGCGCCACGGAAAGATGGTAGATACCGACTTCGGCGATTTCTTCCGGCGTCGGACGGAATTTGATGCGTTCCTGCGGCGACGGGCAGCATTCTGCCGGCTGCAGCGAAATGCAGCCAAAGCAGTTGGCATTGCATACCGGCGAAGTCGGGATGCCGCATTCCCAGCGGCGGTAGAAGAGATTCTGTGCCGTGCAGCAGTGCCATTTTAAGGAACAGCCGCCGACCTGTTCGACAATGCGGTTGCCCGGCAAATCCTTTTTCGTGCGCTTGACTAGCTTCGGCAGTTCCTTCGTATTGTAATGAACCGGGTCCCACTTGTCGTTTTCATCCGTATAAACGGCCGCGCAGTACAGCTCATCTTGATAGACGACCACGGCCGTGTAGCCGTAAAGCGGCAGACGCTGAGCATCTTCCGCGCGTTCATAGGCTGGCATGTAAAGGCGCGTGTAGCCGGCCGGCAGGATCGCCGCCACAGCAAGGCCGCTGATGGGCATTGTCTCGCCTTCCGGACTCCGGCCGACGGCCAGACGGTCGGGCAGCAGCATGAGGTCCGCGCTTTCCGGCAGCGGAATCAGGTCCTCCGGCTGCAGCAGGATGTTCTCGCGGCCCGTGCGGCCCATGCCGCGCATGCCCGGTGCATCAAGGATATTGCCGTCTTCATCGGCATAGACCGCCGTGATCATTTCGTTCTCATTTTGTTTCTGGCTCATGCTGCTCCGCCTTTCCTGTCTCTTTCACTGCATCTGACGCAGTATCTGCCGCAGATGCTCTTTCTTTTTCCGTCTTCTTCGCTTTTTTCTTCTTTTTCGGATTGAATTTGTTCATCGCCATATCGACATCATCCGTCACGATGCATTCCACCGCCGGAATCAGATAGGCAATGGCCTCTTTGATTTTCGGCTGGTCTTCCTCTGTAAAGCCCGCCAACACGTGCTTGACGACGGTCCAGCCCGGCAGCGGACGGCCGATGCCGATGCGCACGCGCGCAAAATGCTCATCGCCGACATGCGCGAGGATGGACTTGATGCCATTATGGCCGCCCGCACTGCCTTTCTTGCGGATGCGGATGGTACCGGCAGGAATATCCATATCATCATGCACGACGATAAGGTCTTCCGGAGCCAGCTTGTACCAGTTCAGGATAGGTCCGAGCGAACGTCCGCTGTCATTCATATACGTCTGCGGCTTGACGAGCACGACTTTTTCCGTGCCGATGCGCGTGTCGGCGACTTTCGCATCAAATTTATCCTTCCAGTCTGCCTCACGGATGCCCAGCTTGTCCGCCAATGCATCGATGAACATGAAGCCGACATTATGTTTCGTCTTAGCATACTCCGCGCCGGGATTGCCAAGGCCTGCAATAATTTTCATAGTGAATAAGCCTCTTTCTTCTATCTTTCTTCTATTATAAATACATCGTCTCATGATTTGCTCTACTAAGTCTACCATATTCCACTCTGCTTGACAAAAAAAGCCCCCTGAGCAGAACTCAGAAGGCTTTTGTCATATTTTAGTCATTAGCCGTCGGGTCGCCAATCAGGAAGAGATAAGCGAAGACGACAATGCCAAGAGCGATGCGGTACCAGCCGAACGCCTTGAAGTCATTCGTCTTGATGTAGCGCATGAGGAATTTGATGGACAGGATGGAGACAATGAACGCCGTGACCATGCCTACAACGAGGATGATGATTTCGGCACTCGAATAATGGAAGCCAAACTTGACCATCTTCAGGGCACTGGCACCAAACATGACCGGAATGGCGAGGAAGAAGGTGAACTCTGCTGCCACCGTGCGGCTCGCGCCAAACAGCAGACCGCCGAGGATGGTCGCGCCGGAACGGCTTGTGCCTGGCACGAGCGACAGGACCTGGAATACACCGATGATGAAGGCCGTCTTGTAATCGAGGCGGCGCAGGTCCGTGATGACCGGACGGCGGTGCTTATTGTAGTTCTCGACAATGATGAACATGATGCCGTAGAAGATAAGCGTCGTCGCGACGACCGGAGCCGTCATGAAATGTTCTTCCATGTATTTATTGAAGAGCAGGCCGATGACCGCTGCCGGCAGGCAGGCCACAATGACCTTCATCCAGAGCTGGATGGTATCGTGTTTTTCCTGACGCGTTTTCCACGAAGAGAACGGATTGAGCTTCTCAAAGCTCAGGACAACGACGGCCATGATGGCGCCGAGCTGGATGACCACCAAAAACATATCCATGAACGCCTTGCTGACGTCCAGTTTGATGAACTCATCGACGAGGATCATATGACCCGTACTCGATACCGGCAGCCACTCCGTGAGGCCCTCAACCACGCCAAGGATGATGGTCTTGAGTAAATCGGCAATACTTAGATCCACTTTTCTTCCTCCTAGTACACAAGGTAAGTTATTCCTGCCTTTTACAGCAGTACGCCCATTATAACACAGCTGTCCGCACTCTGCATGGAAAATTAAGATTTCCCTGCACGCTCCGCTGTGTTTTAAACAGGCTTCATTATAAGACAGAGAGTTAAACGGCAGTTAAACAATAAAAAAATGTGAGCAAGTCACGGAAAAGACTATGCTTCCCTGCTATACTATAGTCAAATCCAAAGGAAACGCATCAAAAAACACCCTTGGAACTCAACTAAAACAGTTTTATACTTTTTTCATATGGCAGAAGGAGGAATTTCTTATCATGACACCAGTAGTCATCACCAAAGATAATTTTGAAAGCGAAGTACTTAAAGCAGAAGGCACCGTGCTCATCGATTTCTGGGCAACGTGGTGCGGCCCCTGCCGTATGCTCTCCCCGATTGTCGACAAAGTTGCCAGCGAGCACACGGATGTCAAGGTTGGCAAAATCAATGTCGATGAACAGCCGGAACTCGCCCAGCAGTTCGGCATCATGAGCATCCCGACGCTGATTGTCTTCCGCAATGGCCAGAAGGTCAATGAATCCATCGGCCTCATCCCGAAAGAAAAAGTCGAAGAACTCATCGGCTGACTCTTATAAACTCCACATCTCTCTCCAAACACATATCTCACGGCAGCATCAATAAGGACCGGCAAGCTTCTTCAAGGCATCGCGGTCCCTGATCTGCAGACAGCCACGGCCCGACCTGGTCCAGCCCTCCTGATTGAAATACTTAATCAGGCGCGTCACGACCTCTCGGGCCGTTCCCATATAACGGGCCATCTGCTCATGCGTCAAATGCACCGTATCGGTCTTCCTCTCCCTGCTTTCTTCAAGCAGGAATATCGCAAAACGACGGTCGGCCGACAAAAACAATACCTGCTGCAGCTTCCACAGCATATCTGAGAGACGCTTCGCAGCCAGCTCGTACGCATAGCAGCGCACGTAGATATTGCCATCCGACAGTTTGCGGAACGCCGAAGAATCTGTCAGCAGCACGTCGGTATCTTCCTCTGCATCGATATAGACATCAAAAGTCACGGAATCGAGGGTGCAGGCGGCCGAAAGAATGCCAATATCATCAGGGAACAGACGGTAAAGCGTCACATCGCGCCCATCTTCCGAAAGTGTGTAGACACGCAGCTGCCCCTTCTTGATGAGCAGCACGCCGATGCAGTCAAACGGGCCGCGGTGCACCTGCGCGCCTTTTTCGTAATGGACGGCATGGGTATGAGTATTCAAGAGGTCTTTCTCTGCATCGGAAAGATGCGGCCAAAAACTGAAATGGCGGATAAAAAGGTCCGTCACGTTTTTTTCTTCACGACTCAAACAATCACCTTCTCAACAATGAACAACGAATACTAATGAAAAAGGCCCTTTCCTTCTGGAAAAGGCCTTTTCCTCATGTATCAGCAAATGCTGCTCTTATCTTAGCGAAAAAGCTGGCTTACCGAACGATGACTCTGGATGCGCATGATGACATCGCCGAGAGCATCAGCCAGCGACAGAACAACGAACTTATCCGACTGCTTTTCCGGCGGCAGAGGAATCGTATCCGTGATGACGAGCTTTTCGATTGGGGATTCGTTGATGCGCTGAACAGCCGGGTCCGACAGGATGGCATGCGAGCACGAAGCAAAGATGCGCTTTGCACCGCGTTTTTCAAGGGCACGGGCACCTTCGCAGAGCGAGCCGGCCGTATCGACGATATCGTCGATGATGACAGCCGTCTTACCTTCGACATCACCGATGAGGTTCATGACCTCAGCGCAGCCCGGGCGCGGACGGCGTTTCTCGATGATGGCAATTGGAGCCTGCAGATGGTCAGCAAGCACACGGGCACGCGTAACACCGCCGAGGTCCGGCGAAACGACGACGACATCGTCGAGCTTCTGCGTGCGGAAATAGTTCGCAATGACCGGAGCTGCAGCCAGATGATCGACAGGGATATCGAAGAAGCCCTGAATCTGACCAGCATGGAGGTCAACGGTCACGACGCGGGTCACACCAGCCGTCGTCATGAGGTTTGCTACGAGCTTTGCGGAAATCGGCTCACGGCCGCGTGTCTTGCGATCCTGACGTGCATAAGCATAGTACGGAACAACAGCCGTGATGCTGTGTGCCGAAGCGCGCTTGCAGGCATCTGCCATAATCAGGAGCTCCATGAGGTTGTCATTGACAGGATAAGACGTCGGCTGGATGATGAAGATATCCTTGCCGCGGATACTCTCGCTGATCATGACCTGCGTCTCACCGTTGTTGAAATGACCGACATATGCATCGCAGAGATTGACACCGATATGGTCAGCAATCTTCTTTGCGAGATCCGGGTTTGCATTACCGGTCAGGATGCATAAGTTTCCAGTGTCTAAAGCCATTTTGTTAAAATCCTCCAAATCATTACACCTAAATCGTTTCTCTAAAAAGACGGGCTGGACCCAGTCTTCTCTTCTTTTAGTATAGCACGCCGGAAGAAAAAAGGACATACTTCCTTTTAAATTGGTAAAAAATTCTCCTGCGAAACCCTGCCAATGGCTCAGTCGCGCTTGTCGTGCCAGCTTTCAATCACGGTCTGGCGTGCGCGTGCAATGGAGAGTTTGCCAGCCGGAGCCGTCTTCGTGATGGTGGAACCTGCAGCGATATAGGCATTATCTTCTACAGTGACCGGAGCAACGAGGTTCGAGTTGCAGCCAACGAAGGCATTGTTGCCAATTTTCGTGCGGTGCTTGATTTTGCCGTCGTAGTTGACCGTAATCGTGCCGCAGCCCATATTGACGTTCTCGCCCATGTCGCAGTCGCCGATATAGGAAAGATGCGGCAGCTTCGAGCCCTTGCCGATATTGGAGTTTTTGACCTCGATGAAGTTGTCGATTTTGACATTCTCGAAAAGATGCGTGTTCGGACGCAGGTGAACGAACTGGCCAAGCTTGACATTGTCATCAATCTGGCATTCATGGGCATAGACAAATTGACCCGTGACATGATTGCCGCATTTGACATCCTGGAAGCGGACATTCGGGCCAAGCTCGCACTCTTCGCCAATGACCGTGCCATGCTCAAGCCACGTCATCGGGTAGATGATGGTATCGCGGCCGACTTTGACATCCGAGTCAATGTACGTCGTATCCGGGTCCATAATCGTGACGCCCTCGCTCATGAGCTCTTCATTCTTGCGGCGGCGCAGGATTTTCTCCGCACCGGCCAGCTGCAGGCGCGAGTTGATGCCGAGCGTATCTTCATAATTGTCAGCAGCCACAGCCCAGATTTTTTCCCCTTTCTTCTTGAGGATTTCGAGAACATCCGGCAGGTAGTACTCGCCCTGTGCATTGTCGTTCGTGACATGGGAAAGAGCCTCAAAGAGGTCTTTCGCGGCGAAGCAGTAGATGCCCGAGTTGACTTCACGAACCTGACGTTCCTCTTCCGTGGCATCCTTATGCTCGACGATTTTCGAAACGGAGCCGTCCTGCGCGCGAATGATGCGGCCGTAGCCCGTCGCATCCGGCATGATGGCCGTGAGAACCGTGGCCTTTGCCTGAGCTGCAACATGCTCGTCATAAAGCTTCTTGAGGAGTTCCCCCGTCAGGAGCGGCGTATCGCCGCAGAGGACCATGACCGTACCCGTCTCATCCTTGAGGAGTTCCTTCGTCTGCAGTACAGCATGGCCCGTACCGAGCTGTTCCGTCTGCGTGACAAATTCTGCCTGACTGCCGATAGCCTCGCGGACCATGTCGCCGCCAAAGCCAGTGACAACAATATTGCGCTTGGCACCGGCTGCCTTGGCAGCATCGATGACATGCTGAAGCATCGTCTTGCCCCCGGCCTTATGCAGGACCTTCGGCAGTTTCGATTTCATGCGCGTACCTTTGCCGGCAGCAAGAATGACGGTTACTAAATCTGACATATTTATCTGTCTCCCATCTTTTTTCTTTATTATCACGCGTTAACCTTAGGGGAACGCGCTTTTTTCTTTTTCGCAGTTTTGGCTTCAGCCTTCTGGTTTATAGCGATATCCATGGCCTTCAGCAGCGTCTTTTCTGAATTCTCCATATGGTGTACAGCGGCCTTGCGCGCGGCACGGCCATCGCCGTTGGCAATCGTCTCGACAATCTCGCGGTGCTCATCCAAGGTTGCTTCCAGGCGGCCCGGATAAGACATCGACAACGTACGGAAACGCGTGAGCTGGTCACGCAGGTTGGAAATGATGCCGACGAGACGGTTGTTGCGTGCCGCATGATAGAGCAGGTCGTGGAATTCAATATCCGTCTTGACGATTTTATCCATGGCTGCCTCGCGGTCCGGTCCATCCTCGTATTCCTTGATGTAGCCGCCGATAACGACGAGCAGACGCTGCAGATGCTCGAGTTCATCTTCCGTGATATGCTCGGCAGCAAGACCGTTGGACAGGGACTCAAGGGCAGTACGGATTTCAAAGATTTCATTGATATCGCGGATGGACATATCAGCCACATACGTACCGCGTCTCGGCATCATGACGACATAGCCTTCAAGCTCGAGTTTGCGGATGGCCTCACGTACCGGCGTACGGCTCACGCCAAGCTCCTCAGCGAGCTTGATTTCCATGATGCGCTGTCCCGGTTTAAGAATCCCCTTGCGGATAGCATCCCGCAGAGATTCACAAACGACTTCACGTAAAGGCTGATAACTGTCTAATTTAATCGGAGTCAATCTCTGATCCATTGTATTCCCCTCAATTCTGATTCTCGTTTTTTCCTGTAGTCTGGCAGACGAAAATATCCGCGTCTGTCTGGCTGCGCAAATAAGCGGCTGCCTCGCTGGCTGCTTTCTCGTCGGCAAAAAGCCCGAACACGGTTGGCCCGCTGCCGGACATCATGCTGGCCAGTGCGCCTTTTTCCAGCATCCACCCCTTGTACTGCGCGATGACAGGATACTGTTTAATAGTAACACTTTCAAGAACATTGCACAATAATGAAGCAATCCCTTTTCGGTCCTGTGCTTTGATTTTCTCACAGATGGCCGCATTGTCGGGATGTGCCTCTGCGCCTTGCTCATCATAGTTCTGGTAAGCCCAGGCCGTGGAGACGGAAATCTTTGGCTTGGCCAGCACGACCCAGAACTCTGGTACCGATTCGAGATCTTTGAGCACTTCGCCACGGCCCGTGGCCAGCATCGTCCCGCCCATGATGCAGAACGGAATGTCCGAGCCAAGCTTCGCCCCATACGAGCAGAGCTCCGGAAGCGTCAGTCCGAGGCCATAGAGTTCATTGACCCCGCGCAGCACAGCAGCCGCATCGGCACTGCCGCCTGCCAGCCCTGCTGCAACAGGGATTCTTTTGACAAGTTCGATGCGAACGCCGCCCTCGACCTGTCGTTCGCGCAGAAGAAGCGCCGCTGCACGCCAGGCCAGATTACGTTCGTCGGCTTCCAGCTCCGGTACATTCAGCGTAAGCTCTATTCCCTTAGGAATCTTCGTGAGTTTTACCGTGTCATGAAGACTGACCGACTGCATGACCATGGAGACCTCATGATAACCATCCGGCCGCTTGCCAAGGATATCAAGGGTCAGGTTGATTTTGGCATATCCCTCTACAGTAATCAATATATATCCCCCCAGCTTTTTCATCAGCCCAGCTCAAACTGTCTTTCCCCCGTAAAATGCGGTAAGACAGAAATGACCTGGACAGGACAGTGTGCCGTGCACAGGCCGCAGTCCGTGCAGGAAACCGGCTGAAAATGAATGCTTCCCTTTTTTTCGCCCGCTCCGCGCTGCACCGTCAGGGCCTGCATCGGGCACACCGCAGCACAAAGACCGCAGGCGGTGCAGCCATCCTGAACCTGCAGACCATAAAACAAGTCATTCGGTTCGGTCTGTCTGTTTTTCAGCCAGGCTGCCCCGTCAAAAACATAAGTATGCTCCATCTGAGCCTCAGCAATTTCCTGCAGGCTCTCTGTCGTGGAACGGAACAGCGCGCTGAAAAAATTACGCCGCTCCACTTTCTTCACTGGCTTTTTCGACTTTGTCCCTGCTTTGACATGGACTAGACGGATTTGGGGCCGGCCCGCCTTCTGCAGGGCTGCATCGCAGGCATCAATCTCACGAAGCAGCCAGTCATAGACGGCAGGCCGGCAGGACTGGCACTGCGAGATATCAAGACAGAGTCCTTTTTCCCATGCCATTGCCCAGAGCAGACGCCGGTTCAGGAAGCCAAGACACGGAGCTCCCTCTGCACCGGCTTTTTCGCACATAAGGACCTGCGGCTGCAGTTTCGCCGCTTTAGCCAAAGCTCCTGCGTAATCTTCCGGCACTATGACCGCCGCAGCCGGACAGACGGCACTGCAGAGACCGCAGTCATCGCAGCGTTCCGTGTCAATCCCATGGTCCGTGATGGCTTTCTGCGGACAGATATCAGCGCAGCGGTGACAGCTGACTTTGCCGTCGCGCACAAGACAGTGCGTGAGGTCTATACTTCGTTTGCTCAAAATGTTTCTCCTCTAGTATAGTTGTATTCATTATACCATATATTGCAATCACAGCCTATATTTTATGCGCATAGTACTTTTTATGTTCTGCGGCAGAACAGGTTCATTTTGATAGTCGACGATAATTATTTTCTTTTAAGATTAAATATATTTTCTGATTGTATTGTCGGACATTTTAGGCTATAATGATAACATAAACAAAAAGCACCACGCTGCACTAATACAAAAGGAGGGCAACATTTATGGATGCACTAATCCTATCCCGATGGCAGTTTGCCATCACAACCGTCTACCATTTTCTTTTTGTGCCAGTAACTCTCGGCCTTTCGATTTTTGTCGCTTTGCTCGAGACCTGCTATGTCCGTACGAAACATCCGGCATGGAAAGAGACCAGCCGCAAGCTCGTACGCTTCTTCGGCACACTCTTCGTCATTAATTTTTCGATGGGTGTTGTCACAGGTATCGTACAGGAATTCCACTTCGGCATGAACTGGTCCGAATATTCCCGCTTCATGGGCGATATTTTCGGTGCCCCGCTGGCACTTGAGGCCCTGACCGCCTTTTTCCTCGAGTCGACATTCCTCGGCATCTGGATTTTTGGCTGGGACAAACTCTCTGAAAAAGCCCACTGCATCTGCATCTGGATCGTCGCTTTCGCCAGCAACCTCTCGGCGTTCTGGATTCTCGTTGCCAATTCCTTCATGCAGCATCCGGTCGGCTTCGCCGTGCGCAATGGCCGTGCCGAAATGACCGACTTCTTTGCACTCGTCACGAATCACTATGTACTCGGTGAGTATTCGCATACGCTGTTCTCGGCCATTGCAACGGCCGGCTTCCTCGTCATCGCCGTGTCGGCCTGGAAAATCATCCACGATGAAAGCTCGCGCCGCGCTTTCACGCAGACGCTCAAAGCCGGTGCCCTCTTCATGCTCTTAGGTCTGTTTGCCACGATGGGCAGTGGCCATATGCATGCCCAGTACATCGCGCAGGTCAATCCGATGAAGGTATCTTCCTTCGAAGCCCTCTGGGAAACGGAGGACCCTGCTCCATTTGCCATTGTCGCAGATATCAACGAAGAGCAGCATAAGAACAATATGGAACTGACCATCCCGGCTGCTTTTTCCTTCATGCTCTATAATTCCCCATCGGGTGCCGTGCCTGGCATCAACCAGCTTCAGAAAGACTACTCCGATAAATACGGCCCTGCCGACTACCGTCCGGACGTCACGGGCATGTTCTGGAGCTTCCGCATCATGATTGGCCTCGGCGGCCTCATGCTGCTCTTAGGCCTCATCACGGCCTACCTTGGCTGGACAAACCGTCCGCTGGCTTTCCCGACACTCCTCAAAGTACTGCCATGGCTGCTGCCGCTGCCGTACCTTGCCAACAGCGTTGGCTGGTATGTCGCCGAAGCCGGCCGTCAGCCCTGGATTGTCTTTGGTCTGCAGAAGACCAGCGATGCCGTCTCCCCGAATCTCACGGGCGCCGATGTCTGGCTGACGATGACGGGCTTCACGCTTCTCTATCTCGTACTCGCCATCGCGGCACTCTGGGTCGCCATGCGCTTCATCAAAAAAACACACATTGCCTTTGACGAAGGGAGGAATGCATGATGGATCTCAACATTCTTTGGTTCATTCTCATTGTCGTGCTCTTCACCGGCTTTTTCTTCCTCGAAGGTTTTGATTATGGTGTGGGCGGACTCATGCCGTTCCTTTCGTCGGATGAAAAAGAACGCGGGGAAATCCTGCGCACGATTACGCCGGTCTGGGATGGCAACGAGGTCTGGATGATCACGGCCGGCGGCGCAATGTTCGCTGCCTTCCCGCACGTCTATGCCACGATGTTCTCCGCTTTTTATCTCGCGCTTTTCCTCATGCTCGTCGCACTCATCCTGCGCGGTGTGGCCTTTGACCTGCGCACGCGTCAGGAATCCCTGTGCTGGCAGCGCTTCTGGGACGGCGCCATCTGCTTTGGCAGCATCGTACCGGCGTTCCTCTGGGGCGTCGCTGTCACGGACCTCATCGCCGGCCTGCCCATCAATGAGAAAATGATTTATATGGGCGGTTTCTTCGACCTGCTGACGCCGTATTCCGTCATCGGCGGCCTTGCTTTCCTCTTCGTCTTCCTCTATCACGGCGCTTCGTTCCTGACGATTCGCCTCGCAAAGGACAGCCTTATCCTGCGCTGCCAGGAAGTCGGCCTGAAAGTCGGCGTCATCGCTGCAATTTTCTTCGTGATCTGCATGGTCCTGACGCTGCAGTACACGGACCTCTTCACGAAGCCGGTCGCTGCTGTCGCGCTCTTCGGCGCTGCGCTCTTCTTCGTCATCGCTCTCCTGAGCATGAAACTCGGAAAAGGCAGGGCCAGCTTCCTGCTCAGCGCTGTCGCCATCGTGGCTACGACCGTCGCATTCTTCGCCGGCCTGTTCCCGCGCCTCATGGTCTCGAGCATCAATCCGGCCTTCAGCCTGACCATCACAAATGCTTCCTCGAGCCCGTACACGCTGTCCGTCATGACAGTGGCAGCCGGCATCTTCGTGCCGATTGTCCTCATCTATCAGGCCTGGAGCTACTACATCTTCCGCAAACGCGTCACGCCGAAAGATGCGGAAGAGCACTATTGATACGATACTGATACAACATTGATATGAAAAAACTCTTCTTTTTCCAGACACTGCTTCATCATAAACCGCGCCTTCTCGGCCTTGCCCTGAGCGAGGTCCTGAGAGCTCTGCTCATCACGGGAGCTGCCTACACAGCTGCCAAGGCGGTCGATGAAGTATTCCTGCAGGGAAGAGCACTGAAAGAAACAGCACCAGTTCTTCTGGTGCTGTTTCTTATGCTCATGTTCCTGCATCTCACGGCACTGCTGCTCAATCATCAGTCGCAGCAGCTTTCCACAGCCGCACGCACCTATGTGCGTCAAAAACTTCATGAAAAATTACTGGCCAGACAAAAAAATCCTGCACCGCAACAGCAGCAGGACATTCTGCCGCTGGCCTTGGAACAGACCGATGCTCTTGACCTCTGGTTTACGCGCGTGCTGCCGGTGCTTTTAGGACTGCTCATCACGCTGCCGCTGCTCCTCATCATCTCGGCATCAAGAGACCCTTTGACGGGTCTCTTGATGCTCGTCACCGTGCCGATTGCACCGTTCCTTCTCTATCTCATCGGCCGCGTCACACGCGAGGCCAGCGAAAAGGAATGGGTGAAGCTCACCGAGCTCTCGTCGGGCTTTGCCGAGCTCCTGCATACGCTGCCGACGTTGAAACTCTTCCATCAGGAAAAACGCCTCGCCGGCAGGGTCCGCCGCCTCAGCGATGATTTTGCCGCCGCGGCCCTGCGCGTGCTGCAGCTCTCATTTGTCTCGGCCTTTGCCTTAGAGCTCATCACGACGCTTTCGATTGCCATCATCGCCGTCGGCATCGGCCTGCGCCTGCTCTACGGCCATCTGACTTTTCTCACGGCATTTTTCGTCCTGCTGCTGACGCCGGAGTTCTATCAGCCGCTGCGTCAGGCCGGCACTGCCTTTCACGGCGGCATGACGGCGATGACCGCGGAAAAGTCATTAGCCGCGTTTCTGCAGGATATTCCGGAACAACAGAAGGACAAAAAAGAGACCCATTTGCTTTCTTCGCAGGATAAAAACAATGCCATCACGGCCAGCCAGCTGACATTTACGTACGCCGGCAGTCCGCTGCCCGTGCTTCTGGGCATAGATTTCGCGGTCCCTGCTCAAAAAATCACGGCCATTCAGGGTCCGAGCGGCAGCGGCAAGACGACGCTCTTAAAACTCTGCGTCGACCTGCTTGTGCCGACGTCAGGCAGCCTGCACCTGCCGTGCCGGAAAATCACGGAACTTACGTATGTACCGCAGGAGCCGCATCTCTTCAATGCATCACTGGCCGAAAATGTCAGCCTGACTTTTGATTCTTCCCTTTCTCTGGATGGGCAGCAGCAGAAAAACATCGCCAAAGCCCTGCAAAAAGCCGGACTGCTTGACTGGGCAAAGAAACTTCCCCAAGGTCTTATGACCAGACTTGGCGAAGGCGGACAGAATCTGTCGCAGGGGCAGCGCAAGCGGCTGGGGCTTGCCCGCGCCCTTTATCAGCAGCGCAATTTTGTACTGCTCGATGAGCCGACGGCCGCACTTGACGCCGAGACCGCGCACGATATCCGCACAGCCCTGCAGGATTTTGCCCAGGGACGCACGCTGCTGCTTGCCACACATGATGAACAGCTTCTGCGCCTTGCTCATCACATCATCCAGTTGGAGCCGGTCGAACAGACCGGCTTTGTTCCAGCCGCAAAAAATCAGGACCATCTGCCTGTGCAGTCAAATCCATCTGCCAAAGAGGTGATTTCATGAAACTTTTACGCCTGCTGACGCTGGCCTCTCCCCTGGAGCTGCTGATTGTACTGCTTGTCAGTCTCCTAGCGATGGCCACGGGCATCGGCCTGCTCGCGGCATCGGCCTGGCTCATCGCCAGTGCCGCGCTGATGCCCCCGCTCTACACACTGGCCATCGGCATCACGGCCGTGCGTGCCTGCGGTATCTTCCGCGCGGTCTTCCGCTACGGCGAACGCTATCTTTCGCACCGCCTCGCCTTTCATGCCCTGACCAAAATCCGCGTGAGTCTCTACGAAAAAGCAGCGGCCATTCTGCCGCTGCGCACAGGGCCGGCCAAACAGGGCGAATTCCTGCACGACCTCCTGACGGGCGCGGATGAGCTGCGTGACTTTTTCGTGCGCGCGCTGCTGCCGCCTATGGCCACGGGCCTCCTGACTTTGTTCATCACGCATCTGCTCGCCAAAATCATCGGCCTCCTGAGTCTGCTGCTGCCGCTGCTTTTTGCGGCAAGACTCTGCCTCTCAGTATGGTCCTGGCAAAAAAGCCGCCCCGACAGCCGCCGTCTTGACGGAGCCTACCGCAGCACACTGATGGACATCGCGGCAGGCAGCGATGAACTGCGCTGCGCCGGCACGGACTCGGCCCTCGCCTTGCTCAAAGAAACGGCCGCGGGCAAGCTGCAGGCCGATAAAAAGTCACAGTTTGCCAGTGACAAATCCGACACATTTCTCAGCATCCTCGATGCCCTGATTTTCCTGCTGCTCATTGCCAGCCTGATTCCTGCCGTGCGGGCCAGCCGTATCTCCGGCATTGACCTCGCCGTCTATTTTCTCGTGTTGCAGACACTACTGCTTGAGTTCCGCACCCTGCCCGAGGCCATGCGGCAGGCCTGCCGCAGCCACAGTGCCGCGGGCTCCCTATGGACAGAACAGAAGCCGCACGCAGCAAAGCCGGTACCCCAAAAGCAGATTTCTGCGGCGTCTCTGCCGGGAAATTCCCGTGATGACCTGCTTTTCGCTGACAACTTGTCTTTTTCATATCGTCAGGGACAGGAGCTGCTCTCGCATCTTTCCTTCCATATAAAACAGGGACAGCATACAGCCATTGTCGGGGCCAGCGGGGCTGGCAAGACGACACTTTCGGAATTAATTCTCGGCGTCTGGCCGCCGGATGAGGGCTGCTTCTATCTCAAGGGAACTGCCTACGAACATCTGACCGTAAAGGATATCCGCGAAAATATCAGCGCCATGCCGCAAGGCAGCGTGCTCTTTGCCAAGTCCATCCGCGAGAATTTTCAGCTGTTCTGCCCGGAGGTCAGCGAGGCTGCCATCTGGCAGGCACTTGCCGATGCACAGCTTGCAAAGGTCGTCAACGCGATGCCGCAGGGGCTGGATACCTGTCTTGGCAGCGATGCCTGCTTCCTTTCCGGCGGACAGAGAAACCGGCTGCTCACGGCCATCGCCATAGCACGGCCGACACCTCTGATTCTGCTCGATGAACCGACCTGCGGGCTCGACAAAAAAACAGCGGCTGACCTCATGCAGGCACTGTTTGCGCGCGTGCGGGAAAAAGGTCAGACGCTGCTGGTCATTACACATGATGAAGAGATTACGAAAGAATTTGCTCAGGTAATACAGCTTTGAATCGATACGGTTATCTGTTCGGATAAAGGAGAAGCGTTCGCGGAAGGGGCGGGCTGCTGGAAGTACCCTTCGCCTTGTCGCTGGCGCTCCTCGCTCATTTCAATTCGGTGTCATAGTCTTTGCCTTGAATCATGCGGTGCGGTCTGTGGCGGAAGGCGGGGTTGATGACACTTTTTTTAGGGTCGTACTCGGCTGTATGGATATCGAGGATATCGAGCAGGGTGTCGATGAAGTCATCGGTCATGTAGGGGCGGTTGACAGCGGCTTTGATGGCCTGCCATTTTTCGGGATGGTGGGCCTTGTAGGCATCGGAAGCCCAGAAAATCATCGGGATTTCTACGGTCTCTTTGGTCGGATTCTCTTCGACGTGGCCGGAGAAGATGCCGTTGTCGTAGACGGCTTCGCCGTGGTCGGGGATGTAGATGACGAGGGCGTCTTTGTCGGCGAATTTGCCCATGAGGCTTGTGACGACAAAGTCATTGTAGTAAAGGGCATTCTCGTACTGGGCAATCTCGGTGCGCTTTTCCTCGGAAAGGGTATCCTGCGGTGCGGGGATGTCGTCGGCTGTGAATTTGGAAAAGATATAGGGGAAGCGCATGTAGTAAAGGCCGTGGCCGCCCATGAGGTGAATGACGTAGAAGTTCTTGGCTGCGGGCTGCTGCAGGGCTTCGTCGACCAGCGGGAACAGGGCTTCGTCGTAGATGCCGTTATCTTCGTGCGATTCGCGCAGGCGTGTGAAGCGGCTGTAGTCGCTGCGGCCGGCAAAGAGCTGGGCGACGTTGCCCCAAATGCCGGAGCTTTCCTGATTTGAGAGCCAGTAGGTCTTGTAGCCCGCGGCCTTCATGACGTCGATCATGTTGTTGTACTCGTACCACGGCTTACTGGCGTCCATATCGGAAAAAGTCAGCAGCTTGCGCAGGACGGCGACCGTCGCGGCCTCGGGACTGATGGTATCTTTGTAAACGGCCAAGTCGCCTTTGGCGTTGAGCTCATCGAGATTCGGGGTATTTTCGAGCGGATAGCCGTAAAGGTGCATGCGGCTGCGGTTCGTCGACTCGCCGAGAATGAAAACGACATACGGCGTATCGCTCTCGTTCTCCGTAATCTCAACATCTGAGGCAGCCTCGTCCTTTAATTTCTCAAAGGCCTGAATATTATCGACCGATGTCGTCGTGGCACGGCCGACGCGTACGACGGGGACATCAAGGGAGTCATTGACAATGAAGGAAAAATAACTGTGCAACAGCACGCCGCCCGCGAGCAGCGAAAACAGGATGACCACGGGCACGGCCCTGGAAAGACGGTGGCGCGACAAAAAGGGAATCTTTACGCGGTCAAGATAACGGTAAGCAAGGATGCCCGCCGCAGTGAGCAGCACGGCGGCCAATATCCCCTTCCAGCCCACGTACATGCGGATGAACTCCCCTGCCTCGCGCGGATTCGTCTGCAGGACCGCCGTCACGATGCCCGCGCCGATAAGCGAGCTGTACTGGATGATGGAAAACGACTCCACGCCGCCGAGCAGCAGAGAAATGAAAAACGAAAGGGCAAAGAGGAACCGCCGAAGCTTCCGAATCGGGATAAAGCCTAAGAGCAGGACATAGAGCTCGATGCCGCCGAACAGAAAAATGGCATCCGTAAAGAGCACACCGAGCTGCTGCGCCTTATACATATGGATGTTGTTCCAGAAAATCGGTGCAAAATTCAAGATATAGAGCACGATGAGCAGCCCTGCCTCATGCTCGACAATATGCGTGCCGCGCGCCCAGGCCCGCAGCAAAAAACGTTTCAGCGCCTGCAAATTCCCAACCCCTTGCAAAAATGATATAATATTATATTATACACGAAAATCAGGAGGTTTTCTCATATGACTCAGGATGAATTTCATAAATTGGTACATTTCGTGATGGACTCCCCTGCCCATCCGCCCGAAAAACTCTTCATCGGCGGCATGGACAGCTGGCACGCCCGCGCGCGCCTCGCGCATTTTCTTGCCATGAAGGGCATCGACAAGACGGATGAAGCCCTTGAACTCTTCCACAGCATCGTCGATGCTGACATCGATGAGGAAAAAGCTGAGGATGTCGAGGAAAAGGTCTTTGCCCTGCAGCGCCTGAGCTCCCTTGAAAAGGAACTCAACAAGGACGACGACGCCCTGCGCCATATCGATATGGCCATCGAGCTGGCCGAATCGACGGATTTTCTCTACAAGTACATCCTGCGCGGCGAGCTCTGGGCCGACCGCTGGAATCTCATGCACAAGATGAACATGACGAAGGATGCTGAGGCCGAAGTCGACGAACGCATCGAAGCCTTCAAAGACATCCCCGTGCATCATAACAGCTACCTTTATTACGGCTACCGCTTCAAGGCACAGCTTTCCGCCGAACGCGGCGTGACGCTCGTCGCCAAGGACTACATGCACATGGCCCTGCACGCCATGGAAATCCCAAAAGAATACGAAGCCGGCCTCGAAAAAGCCTTCGCAGCCACCCACGACAACGCCTCGTGGATTCTCACCGAGGTCGACAAGGCCACGCCGAACCCCGACAACCTGCACTGGGATATCTGATTTTTACACGCAAAAAGGATATCCGGCCTGCCCGATGGCATGAGCCGGATATCCTTTTTATTTGCGAAGGTTGCCGATGATGACGCCGACAAAAATCAGCACGACACCGAGCCACTGCATGGGGGCAATATGCTCACCGAGCACGAGAAAGGCCATGATGAGGGCCATGGGCATCTCCGAGGAAGTCAGGATGCTGCCGAGTGCCGGCCCCGTGTGCGGGATGCCGATGGCAAAAAGCAGCGGCGGCAGGGCGATGCCGAAAACACCGAGCGGCAGTCCGTAAGGAAGGACCTTGACGATGGACGGCAGGGAAAAGAGAAATTCTGGCGGCATCATGCTGAAAATGACCGCAGCCGCACCGAGGGACATCAAGGCACTTTTTAGAAACGGTGGCACTTCGCAGCCGACCGTGCCGCTGACAATCAGCACAAAGGAGTAGCTGACCGCCGACAAAAGTCCCCAGATGACGCCCTGTGTCAATTGAACGGACTCACCGCTCCCGAAAAGCCCCGCGGCCAGTACCGAGCCCGGCAGCAGTACGGCGATAGCCAAGACTTTTTTGCGGTCGGGCAGGCGGCGTGCAAAAATACTGTCAAGCGCCGTGCTGATCCAGACAAACTGGAACAGCAGAATGACCGCAAACGACGCGGTGACCGTCTTGAGGGCCGTGTAGTAAAACATCGTCGTAAGGCCGACGGGCAGGCCGCAGAGAATCAGCGTCAGAACACGGCGCGGGCGCATCTTTATGGGACTGCGCCGCAAAAGCACGGCTGCCCACAAAAGCAGCATGCCGAAAAACCCCTGACTGCCGCAGACTTCCGCCGCAGTCAGCCCTGCCGCATAGGCTAGCTTCACGATAGTTGAGAGAATGCCATAGCTGCATCCCCCCAAAAAGACAATCACTGCATATTTCAAAAAATCACCTCATGACAAAAAAGACAAAATAAAAACCACGCAGCCAAAAGACTGCGTGGCGAAAATGACAGCGGCACATTGGCATCTGTCAGAAAAATCCACTTCCCGAAGCCTTGCCCGAGTTTTAGCAGAAGCATTACAAATGCGTAATAATCATAACAAAAATCGCTCAGATTTGTCAAGCCCAGCTGTCCCTCTTGTCTTTTTGTCTTTTCAAGACTATAATAGAGGCGAACAAAAAGAAAAGAGATGTATTTTTATGGAACTGGAAAAACTTGTTTTTCGTCCGCTTAAGGAAGTGTTCCATATCCCTGAGCTGGATTTCTGCACGCGCGATGCGGCAGGGGTCATTGTCGATGGTAAAATCTATACGGCCGATGTACATATGAGCTGTCTTAACCAGTATCTGGAGGAACATCCGAAGGAATCGCTCGTCACCGTACAGCATAAGAAAAGAGCCGGCTTTCAGGTTATCGGCAAAAACCTCATCTTCGGTTCTCTGCCGTTTTTCACGAACATGGCACCGCGCGAAATCGTTCAAGTGCTGCATGAAAAATATCCAGCCCGCCCGATTTATTATTACAACGCACATAAACACACGATTGCCCGCCTCTATCCGCGTGCTGCTGCCGTCTCGGCCGCCTGAACCGGACAGCACGGTGAATATGATACATTCTTACATGAAAAAAGACCGCTTTCCCAAGAAGAAGCGGTCTTTTTTTCATCCGGCATCTCCCCCGCTCTTCGCACAGGCAAAAGCCGGGTTGCCGCGATACCGCAGAATCAGGAAGGCGCTGATGCAGATGATGATGGATACCAATGAACCAGTCGCGGTGGCCAAGCCCATGGGGAACAAAGTCAGGGGATACCAGAGGGAGGCCAGATACACGAGAGGAATACGGGCCGTGACGATGGAAACGACATTGTGCAGGAACGAAATTTCCGAACGGCCGCAGGCACAGAAATATCCGCTGAAGCAGAAATGGACGCCGGCAAAAATGCAGTCAAAAATATAGCCCTGCAGATAGCCCTCGCCTGCCACGATGACTGCCGTATCATAGGTGAACAGCGCGACGATATCGTAGGCCGTGTACTGGGTGATACAGGCCACGACGATGCCGAAACTTACCGTCATGCCCAAGGCATACCAGAGCGTCTGCTGGGCACGTCCGACTTTTCCCGCGCCGATATTCTGCGCGCCGAGGGCCGAAACGGTCGAGAGCATCGACGACGGCACGAGGAAGATGAAGCTGATGACTTTCTCGACGATGCCGACGGCGGCCGCATCCGTCAGACCGCGCATATTGGCAATAACCGTGATGACGAGAAAGGCAATCTGGATAAAGCCATCCTGCAGCGAGACAGGGATGCCAATGCGCAGGATGCGGCGCAGCACGGCAAAATCCGGCTGAACGTCAGCCCTGCTCAGGGCAATCCCTGCCCTGCCGCTCTTGATAAACACCAATGCCAGTACGACGCTGACGGCCTGTGAAATGACCGTGCCCCAAGCCGCGCCGGCAGGGCCCATGGCCAAAGCCCCCATGAAGATGCAGTCGAGTACAATATTGAAAACACAGGCCACGGCGACAAAGTACATCGGACTTTTCGCGTCGCCGAGGCCGCGGAAAATCGAAGCGATGATGTTGTAGGCCGTAATCAGGGGAATGCCGAGAAAACAGATGAGCAGATACGCTTCCGTTCCCGCCACAGCTTCTGTCGGCGTCTCCATCACCGCGGCAATCCAGCCGCGCGCAAAAATCAGCACAAAAGCAAGGACAAGGGACACGCCGAAAAAAAGGACAGCTGTCGTGCCTACCGCATGGCGTACGCGCAGCTTGTCCTCCGCCCCCACGGCCTGTGCAATCGTAACCGTCGTGCCCATCGCGAGGCCGACAATCATGACGGTCAGCATGTGCATGACC
>OIYH01000413.1_pt1 | contig 33085 bp, 30 predicted proteins | sample 1587911 | NCBI WGS metagenome assembly OIYH01 (sample SAMN03283252) | human gut metagenome | biome: human-associated habitat; material: feces | host: Homo sapiens | place: USA | collected 2013
ACATCGCAAAGGAGGCTATGCGATTTTATTGTGCTTCAAAAGTTGTAAAGTGCTGTATTATATATATACAGCTTATATATATATACAGCTTAATAACCAAGCTTCTCCTGAATCAGTACGAGTTCGCATTCCCCTACCTGCATCGGCTTCTCCCATAGAATGTTGAGGCTGCAGCAGATGCGTTCGGGGCTTTTGCAGTCGTAGCGCGGTCGGCCTTGATGGCACACGGCGTCCTGCGGTGCAGGCGCTGGGCGTTCAGCGGGCCCGCGATATTGCGCGCACGGTCAATCGCCGCATGGAGGTCAGGGGCAATTTTATTCTCACCGACGACAAAATAAACTTTTTCGTGCTTCGTCAAAGTCGCCGCCACGCGGTTGCCGCTACCATCGATATTGATGAGCTCCCCCGTCTCGGCCACCCCGTTGAGCGAAGTAACGTAGATATCCGCCAGATACGCCTTGGCCTTAGCTTCATCTGCCGGCATGTCCTGACGCCAATGCCAGAACACTTCATTCTGAGGTTTGAGTTTCTCGTAAAGTCCCATCGTCTCGAGGGTCATCGAGCCGCCAAAACCCACGCTTTTGCCTTTGATTTTCCCCGCCAGATAGTCTGCGGCTTCTTCTTTCGTCGCCAAGACCGTCAGCTTGATGCCGCGCCATTTGAGATTTTTTTCCAGTGTAGCAAGGTCCATACTTCCGCCTCCCGTCAGGATATTCTCCGATAAGATAGATACACATGTTTTCTGCTCATGGTTTCAGTATAGCAGATTCAGCACGATAGACAAGTATGTACTTTTTTATCTTCCAGTATGGAATAAGATACTATGAAACCGCCATTGACTTTTCAGTCTGTCCGATTCGTCGTATAATGGAAGCATTAGTGTTTTGGAAATTTTAGAAACCGAGGGATTCCCATCATGGAAAAACATTTTGATATCAATGAGCAGGGCTTGAGCATCCGCTGCAAGCTCATCTGCAAAGACAGCGACAAAAGCGCCCGTTCGTTTGAGCATATCGCCATCGTCACGCACGGCTTCGGCAGCAATAAAGAGACAGCCGGCACGCTGAATTTTGGTGAGCACCTGACCGCCAAATACAAGGGCTGGGGCGTCATTGCCTTTGACTGGCCCTGCCACGGCATGGACGCACGCAAGAAACTCACGGTTGCGGAATGCCTGACTTACCTGACCATCGTCACGGATTATGCCAAGAATGAGCTCAAGGCAAAAGACGTCTGCATCTACTCGACAAGCCTCGGCGGCTATCTGACGCTGCGCTATCTCATCGAGGTTGGCAATCCGTTCCGCCGCATCGCCCTGCGCTGCCCGGCCATCCACATGTACGAGACGATGAGCAGCCGCATCTCTGAGGCCGACCATGCCAAACTCCGAAAGGGCAAGGAAATCCAGATTGGCTTTGAGCGCAAGATGAAGATTGACCAGTCGTTCCTTGACGACCTCAAGTCGTTCTGCCCGCTCGACCACGAATACTTTGACTTTGCCGACAATATGCTGATTCTGCACGGCACGAAAGATGAAATGGTCCCGATTGAAGATGCCCAGAAATTTGCCGAAGACAACGTGATTGAATTCATCCCCGTCGAAGGAGCCAATCACCCATTCCAGAATCCAAATCACATGGCCCTTGCCATCCACAAAATCATTGAATTCTTCCACGAAGGCAATGACTGACACACGCCGATCCTATAAGAACAAAAGCCGTGGAAACTGACAAAACTCAGTTTCCACGGCTTTTTATATCATCTGAATCAATTATTCGAACTCAATCGTAGCTGGCGGTTTGCCCGTGCAGTCATAGAGCACGCGGTTAACGCCCTTGACTTCGTTGACGATGCGGCTCGTCGTCTTCTGCAGGACTTCCCACGGCAGCTGAGCGCTTTCCGCCGTCATGAAATCACTCGTCATGACAGCACGCAGTGCAATGGCGTAGTCGTACGTACGGCCATCGCCCATGACGCCGACGCTGCGCATATTCGTCAGGGCAGCGAAGTACTGGCCGAGGTTCTTGACGCCGGCTTTCGCGACTTCCTCGCGGTAAATCGCATCGGCTTCCTGTACAATCTTGACTTTTTCGGCCGTGACTTCACCGATGATGCGGATGCCGAGGCCCGGGCCTGGAAACGGCTGGCGGTTGACGAGATATTCCGGCAGACCGAGCTCACGGCCGGCAGCGCGGACTTCATCTTTAAACAGCAGGCGCAGCGGCTCGACGATTTCCTTGAAATCGACATAGTCCGGCAGGCCGCCGACATTATGATGGCTCTTGATGACGGCCGACTTGCCGAGGCCGCTCTCGATAACATCCGGGTAAATCGTACCCTGTACGAGATAATCAACCGCACCGATTTTCTTAGCCTCTTCCTCAAAGACGCGAATGAACTCCTCGCCGATGATTTTACGCTTCTTCTCCGGCTCCGTCACGCCCTTGAGCTTCTCGTAAAAGCGGTCTTTGGCGTTGACGCGGATAAAGTTGAGGTCGTACGGGCCTTCCGGACCGAAGACGGATTCTACCTGGTCGCCCTCATCCTTGCGCAGCAGACCATGGTCGACAAAGACGCAGGTCAGCTGCTTGCCGATGGCCTTTGACAGCAGGACAGCGGCAACGGACGAATCGACACCGCCCGAAAGAGCACAGAGCGCCTTGCCCTTGCCAATCTTCTTCTTGAGTTCTTCGACCGTCGTCTTGACAAAGGAATCCATTTTCCAGTCGCCCTTACATTCGCAGACGCTGTAGACGAAGTTATGGAGCATTTCCTTGCCCTGTTCCGTGTGCATGACTTCCGGATGGAACTGCGTTGCATAGAGGCGGCGCTCTTCATTTTCCATGGCAGCAACAGGGCAAACCGGCGTAAAGGCCGTGACCGTAAAGCCTTCCGGAGCTTTCGCGATATAGTCCGTATGGCTCATCCAGCAGATGCTCTTTTCCTTGACACCAGCGAAGAGTTTCGACTTTTTGCCCTCATCATTGAGCGTGACTTCCGTCTTGCCGTATTCGCTCGTCGGTGCCGTCTCGACTTTGCCGCCTAAGAGATGCGCCATGAGCTGCGAACCGTAGCAGATGCCGAGGACCGGAATGCCGAGCTCGAAAATCTCTGGGCTGCACGTCACGGCGTCTTCCGTATAGACGCTGTTCGGACCGCCCGTCAGGATGATGCCCTTCGGCGCCATCTCGCGGATTTTCTCCAACGGCAGAGACTGCGGGTGAACCTCGCAGTACACATGATTTTCACGCACGCGGCGCGCGATGAGCTGATTGTACTGGCCGCCAAAGTCCAGTACGAGAATCATTTCATTTGCAGGCTTGCTCAATTTTTTTCTTCCTTCCTAATTAAAGCAACACGAACAGGAATCATATCCTGAGAAAATTATATCATAGAGAACCGAAAAAAGGAACGCTTGTCATGTTCAGCGTGCCAGCGGGTCTTCTCCATACTGGTTTTCACCGCGTTTGCCGCGAATCAGCATGAGGCAGACCACGAGCAGCATGACGAACATGTTGAGCGCCTGAACGACTTCCACTTCCATGCTGTCCTCAGGCATTCCCTCCACCGATTTGAACAGGAACGGCTGCAAGATGCCAATGACGAGATAGACAACGGCCAAAGCATTGCCATAGCCGAGGTCATGCAGACGCCGCACCACGAGGGTGTAAATCGAGACGACCTCAATCACCGAAATGACCATGGCCACGCCGTCCGCCGCAGTCTTGCTACCCAAAAGGCCGAAGCATACGCTATACAGCACCAGAGCCACTACCGTAAAGGCAATGATGACCCCGAACATGCGCATGATAAACGGTCTGCGGTTCAGCCTTCCCTGACAGCTGAAGAACTTCTCACGGAGTTCTTCCTTATTGAAATGAACATCTTTCATCCCCAAAGTAATCCCCCTCTTCATGTTCTCTATAAAAGCAGTCTCAGGATTCTTCAAAACGCTCCTGATATTCCGCCACGGCTGCCCTTGCAGCACCAGAGTCAAAGCCCTTCTGATAGAGATTGGCCATCATCTTCTGCCGCTCACCGCCGCGCGGGAATTTCAGCGCGAGTACCCGCAGCGCCGCGGACTTTTCGCGTTCATAGACATCCTGCGGCCGGCAGGCGTCAATATCTTCCTTCCGGAAACCGCGCTGACGCAGTTTCAGGCAAATCTGGCGCAGAGAATTGCGGCTTTCGTGATAGAGAAAGTCGAACTGGCGCTGACAGGCCTCAGCATCATTGAGGTAATGGCGGGCCTTGAGCCTTGCAATGGCAGCAGCGATATCGTCTTCCCCATAGCCCTTGCGCAAAAGTTTCTCGCAGAGTTTGGCCTCGCTGTATTCCTGACGGGCCAGGATGTCAACTGCGGCTACCAGTGCCGTTTTTGTCGGCTGTTTCGGCACGCCCTCCGCCTCTGCCGAAGCTGCGCCCGTGTGCCGCCGCGTACGGCGGCTCTTTTTCTTGGGCTCATCATCAGAGGCAGAAGAAGCATGATAGCTGCGGTACATCATGCCTTATCATCAGCCGGAGCTGCTTCTGCCTGCTCCTTGCGGACCTCAGCTTCTGCCTGCTTCACAGAATCGCCGGCCTCCGGGTCTGTCAGCAGCTTCTCACGGATTTTCTGCTCAATCTCTTCGGCCAGCTGCGGCTGGTCACGCAGGGACTGCTTGGCATTTTCTTTGCCCTGACCGAGGCGCGAACCATTGTAAGAGAACCAGGCACCGCTCTTGTCAACAATATCGAGGTCAACGCCCATGTCGATAATACTCGAGAGGCGCGAGACGCCTTCGCCGTACATGATATCGAATTCAGCTGTGCGGAACGGCGGCGCGACCTTATTCTTGACGACCTTGATGCGCGTGCGGTTGCCAATGACATCCTGCCCCTGCTTGAGCGTATCGATTTTGCGGACATCAAGGCGGACCGACGAATAGAATTTCAGTGCGCGGCCGCCTGTCGTCGTCTCAGGGTTGCCGAACATGACGCCGACTTTCTCGCGAATCTGGTTGATGAAGATAGCCACCGTGCGCGACTTGGCGATGATACCCGTGAGTTTGCGCATGGCCTGGCTCATGAGGCGGGCCTGCAGGCCGACGTGGCTGTCGCCCATGTCGCCCTCGATTTCGGCCTTCGGTACGAGTGCGGCGACGGAGTCAACGACGATGATGTCAATCGCGCCGCTGCGGACGAGCGCATCGACGATGTCGAGAGCCTGCTCACCCGTATCCGGCTGTGAAATCAGCAGCGAATCAACATCAACGCCAAGTTTGGCGGCGTAGACAGGATCAAGGGCATGCTCGGCATCGATAAACGCCGCAATGCCGCCCTGCTTCTGAGCTTCCGCAATCATGTGCAGCGTGACCGTCGTCTTGCCTGACGATTCCGGACCGAAGACCTCGATGATACGGCCGCGCGGAATACCGCCGACGCCCAGTGCGATGTCGAGCGGCAGGATGCCCGTCGGGATGACTTCGATGTCCATGTTGGCCTTGGCATCGCCGAGACGCATGATGGCGCCTTTGCCGAAGTCCTTCTCGATTTTCTTCAGCGCGTTCTCGAGCGCTTCCTGCTTGTTTGCTGCTTCTTTCTTATCTGCTGCCATGTAATTCTCTCCTTTCATGACAAACCTGTTATATTTACTTACTCCATTCGCCCCATATAGTATACTGCCATTATAACAAATGAACCGCCTCCCTGACAAGGAAAGCGGTTCGTCTATTCACATGGGAATAATAAATGGAAGGAAATCCCTGATTACATGTAATCGGCCGAGGATTTCTTGCGCTGCTGCTTGACAAGGCCAAGCTTGGCTGCAATCCACTCCATCGCTACGAAGAATACCGGAATCAGGAAGATACCCATAGCCGTAGCGAAGAACATGCCGCCGACGACGGCGACGCCCATGCCGTTACGCGCTGCAGCACCGGCGCCCGTGGCAACAGCCAGCGGCAGACAGCCGATGATGAAAGCAAATGACGTCATGAGGATTGGGCGCAGGCGCAGGCCGGCAGCTTCGATAGCTGCTTTAACAGGCTCCATGCCGCGGTCCACACGAACCTTGGCGAATTCAACAATCAGGATGGCGTTCTTTGCCGCCAGACCGATGATTGCGATAATACCAATCTGCATGTAAATGCTGTCCTGCAGACCTGCATTGGCATGACCTGCCAGCGCCTCAAGCATCGAAAGGCCGTACTCCGAAACAAGAGCACCGAAGATACCAGTCGGCACCGTCAGCAGGACGGCGAACGGTACGCTCCAGCTCTCGTAAAGAGCAGCGAGGCAGAGGAAGACGAAGACGAGCGACAGGACAAGGACCTGCAGCGTCGAGCTCGAAGCCTTGGACTCCTCACGGCTCTGGCCGGACCATTCAATATTGAAGCCCGTGCCGGCATTCTGCTGGACGACTTCCTTGATGGCATTCATGGCCTGGCCGGACGAATAACCATTGCCCGGCTGACCCGTAATCTGGATGGAACGCGTGCCGTTAAAGCGCGAAATCGTCGACGGACCCGACGTGAGTTTCGGCTTCAGCAGCGTATCGAGCGGCACCATCGTACCACTGCTCGACTTGACGAACATGAATTTCATGGCATCAGCGGAGCTGCGGTAGTCATTATCGGCCTGCAGCATGACTTTGTAGCTGCGGCCGAAGCGGTTGAAGTCGTTGACCTGATAACCGCCGTAGTTGACCTGCATGGCCGTGAATACATCGGAAAGCTGGATGCCGAGATTCTTGACCTTCTCACGGTCAACCTCGTACTGCATAACAGGCGAACCTGCCGAATACGTCGAGCGGACGCCGGCAAGTTCTGGACGCTGGTTCGCCGCGGCGACAATCTGTTTCGTCAGATTATTGAGCTCTTCTTCCGAATGGCCCGTCATATCCTGCAGCTGCAGCGTCCAGCCGCCCGTCATGCCCAGGCCCGGCAGAGCCGGCGGGTTCATGGCGATGACCGTGGCTTCAGGAGCAACCTTATTGCCTACGGCAAAGGCCGTCTGCACCGCTGCATTGACAGATTCATCCGCAGCCTGACGCAGCGACCAGTCCTTCATACCGACAACGATCATGCCGGCACTTGATGAAGCACCGCCCGACAGCGGCGAGAAGCCCGTGATGGCCATCGTTCCGTCAAGGCCCTTGACATTCTGCATCAAGGCTGTATTGACCTTATCAACGACTTCCTGCGTGCGGTTGGCTGAAGTACCATCCGGCATTTCAATAGCCGCGAACATGTAGCCCTGGTCTTCCGAAGGGACGAACGTCGAGGGCAGTTTCGTGTAGATAAGACCCGCACAGCCCGCTACGATGAGCAGGAAGATAAGGGCCAGGCGCGAATGGCGGATAAACTTGGCCACTACACCGACATAACCGCGTTTCGTACGGTCAAACCAATTGTTGAACTTGACAAAGAAACGTCCGAGGGCACCTTCATCGTCTTTATCCGTATGCTTCTTGAGCATCATTGCGCAGAGCGCCGGCGTCAAAGTCAGGGCCACGAAGGCCGAGAGGCAGACCGATACAGCAATCGTCAGGGCGAACTGTTTATAGAGGACGCCCGTCATGCCGCCGAGGAAGGCAACCGGCACGAATACGGCCGAAAGGACGATAGCGATGGCGACAACCGGGCCCTGTACTTCGTCCATGGCGCGTTCCGTCGCATCGACAGGCGTCAGGCCTTCTTCCATATGCTTCTCGACGTTCTCGATGACGACGATAGCATCATCGACGACCAAGCCGATGGCCAATACCATGGCGAACAGTGTCAGTGTATTGATGGAAAAGTCAAGAATCAGGAACGCACCAAGCGTACCAATAAGAGATACCGGTACAGCGAGCAGCGGGATAATCGTTGCGCGCCAGTTCTGCAGGAAGATGAAAATAACGAAAACGACGAGCAGCAGGGCTTCAACGAACGTCTCCAGAACTTCCTTGATGGAGGTACTGATGTAATTCGTCGAATCGAAAATCTCCGACATCTCGAGTCCCGGCGGCAGTGTCGTCTTAGCTTCATCAAAGACCTTACGAACCTGGGCAATCGTCGTCATGGCGTTAGCATCACTCGTGAGGTTGATGCCGAAACCGACGGCCGGATAGCCTTTGTACTTCGAAATGATAGATTCGGACTGCTGGCCCGTTTCAATCTTCGCGACATCCTTGAGGCGGACAAACTGGCCGTCGCCATTTGACTTGATGATGACATTGCCGAATTCCTCCGGCGTCGTCAGACGGCCTTCAATCTTGCCGGACATCTGTTTTTCCTGGCCATTGTTGACCGGCATACCGCCGATGGTACCGGCCGGAGCCTGGATATTCTGCTCCTTGATAGCTGCCGAAACATCGGCAACCGTCAGATTGAGCTCAGCGAGCTTGTCCGGATTGAGCCATACACGCAGGGCGTAGTCAGAACCGAAGACCTGGACATTACCGACACCATTGATACGCTTGAGCTTATCCAGGATGTAAATCGTCGCATAGTTCTTCATGAACGCACGGTCATACGTGCCATCGGTCGAGTAAAAGCCCATCATGTAGGCCATATCATTCGTGGATTTCTTCGTCGTCAGGCCGACCTGCTGAACTTCCGACGGCAGCTGACTAGTTGCCGAAGCAACGTTATTCTGGACTTTGACCGAGTCCATATCGCCGTCTGTCCCTGTCTCAAATGTGACCGAAAGACGATAGCTGCCTGTATCATCGGAGCTTGAGGACATGTAATCCATGCCCTGCGTACCATTGACCTGGTCTTCGACAATCTGTGCGACGGTCTGGTTGACAACCGAGGCACTTGCGCCCGTATATGACGTACTGACGCTGACGGTCGGCGGCGAAATCTGCGGATACTGCGCAATTGGCAGCTGCGTCGCCGCAATACTGCCGGCGATAACGATAATCAGCGAGATGACGATGGCAAATATTGGGCGGTGAATAAAGAATTTAGACAAAACGCCGCCCCCTTAGCTGTTACTATCGCTGCTCGAGTCCGAAGAGTTGGTCATCGTATTGTACGGCGTCGTGTCTTCCTCAAACGAGAAGCCCATATCATCCGGCGTTACCATCGTGACATTGAGGTCCTTGCCCTCCGTCAGGCTGGAAAGACCTTCGACAATGACCGTATCGTTAGCCGACAGGCCGTCTTTCACGACATAGTAGCTGCCGACCTGCTGGCCAAGCGTAACGGAGCGTGCTTCCGACTTGCCGTCATCGCCGACGACCATGACAAACGTCTTATCGAGCAGCTGCTGGACCGCACGCTGCGGTACGAGGATAGCATTTGGAATCGTCTCGCCCGTGAGTTTGACGCGGGCGAACATACCTGGCAGCAGCAGACCATTCGGGTTTGGGAACAGTGCCTTGATGCTCAGCGTGCCCGTATTCTGGGCAAGAGCACGGTCAGCCTGCACAATGCGGCCATCTAAAGGATACGTCGTGCCGTCGGAAAGTTTGACCGTAACATCGAGAGGGCCGTTATCGGAGCCGCTCTGCATCTGCTGGATGTTGCGGAACTTCAGATACTTAGCTTCAGAAATGCTGAACTGGACAAAGACCGGGTCAACCGTACCAATCGTTACGAGATTCGTGTTGCCGGCCGTAGCAAATGTGCCGACGGCGACATCATCGACAGAGACCTGACCGGACATCGGTGCATAGATGACCGTGTCATCGAGGTCCTGCTGGGCCTTCTGCACGAGCGCCTGATTGGCGGCTGCTGCAGCGGAATACGCATTGACATTGGCCTGCTGCGTCGTAACCGTCTGCTCAGCAATGGCATCCGAGTTCAGGAGTTCCTGGTCGCGGTAGAGATCCGTCTCTGCATTCGACAGGGTTGCCTGAGACTGTGCAAGATTTGCCTGAGCCTGCAGGACAGCGGACTCATACTGGCGGGAGTCGATGCGGTAGAGCGGCTGCCCTGCCTCGACATGGTCGCCGCCATGGAAATACTTCTCGACAATCTTGCCGGATACCTTCGACTGGACTTTGACCTCGTCTTTACCGACGACCTGGCCAGCGTACTCACTGGTAATCGGTGCATCCTGCTGCAGGACCTTCATGGCCTTGACTGGCGTGGCATTCGAGGCAGCCTGCTGCTTGCTCGAGCCGCAGCCAGCCAGCAGCACGGAGGCCGATAAGGCCAACGTCAGCATGATTGCCAGCGGTTTCTTGTTCTTCGCAAAAAACAAAGAGATAACCTCCTTCTTTACGGTATCCTAGGATACCCTTACTTCCCTTCTGTAATAGTAAATAAATGTTTACTATCTCAGAATTTTATAGTATAGTATATCTATACAAAAGTCAAGAAAAATAGGCTTATAAACAAGCCTTCTCATAAAAAATTAATCCATTTTCCTCATAGATTTCTAGAAAAAGACAAAGGAGACGGACCATGACCGCATCATTCCCTGAAACGCCTCAAGAGCTTTCATCCTCATTTATCGAAATGCTCGTGCTCATCCACCGCAATTTCTACCGTCACTTAACGGCACCGGTCCCACTCAACCAGTTCGCCACACTCATGACGCTGCGCCTGGAAAGGACAGCGACGATTTCTGAAATTGGCCAGTGTCTGCAGATTTCCAAGCAGCAGATGACGAACATCTGCGATAAACTGCTGCAGGCCGGCTTCATCACCAAAGAACAGGACAGCGAAGACCGCCGCCGCACTCTCATCTCTTTGACACCGGCCGGCGACAAGATCATAGCGGACCAGAATGAGATTGTCCGGAAAAAATTCCTTAAGAGCCTCAACAGTCTGACCGAAGAGGAACGCCTCGAAATCCGTGAGGCCATTGTCAACCTCAATCACTACATCGAAAAGATGGGACAGCTTGACAGCGACTGACCGCTAGGTTTCGTCTTCAATGATAAATTTCTGACCATAAAAGGCACCTTCCCACAGGGAGGCGCCTTTTTCTTCTGCCCTGGTTCAGTCCAGCGGAATGACATCGAGGTCATCCGGCACAAAGACGTTGCCATGGTAATATTCTTTGGCTTCGGCCGTATAGTCATGCTTGCGTGTTGCAATGCTCTTGTCCTCAGTATGGTAGAGCACAAGATTCTTGACTCCGAGCTTTTCCGCGAGTTCACTTGCTTCCTTAACGGTCGAATGATTCTTTTCATACGGCTTAAACTTGTCGCGGTCGCCGTATTTGCAGAAGGCTTCGGCTAAAAGCCAATCCGCACCTTTGGCATATTTTTCATCATGTTCATTGTACGGCTCATCACCGAGGCACGTGAAGCGCAGACCGTCGTTAAAGAGGAGTGCATAGCCAAACTGCTTGGCCTTCGTCGAAAGGATATCAAAAGCCGTGAGCTGCACGTCCTCAAAATTCACGACAGAGCCGTCCTTGACTTCATGCAGGAAAATGCTCGTGCCAACGCGCGCGAAATCCTTTTTCTTGAGTGTCATCTTCGTCATGGTCAGCAGCATATCCTTAACGACATCGTGGCAGTAGATATGGAACTCGCCCTGATACTTGCCCTTATTCATGAGGTCAGCAACCTTGCGCATGACCCAGATGACGCCGAGGACATGGTCCGTATGGCCGTGCGTCACGAACATATGATGGCATTTCTGATAATCGAAGCCCGCAAGTTCGAGCTGGCGCAGAATGCCGTTGCCGCCGCCTGCATCCGTCAGGAACAGGTCCCCATTATCGAGCGTCAGATAAAAACACGTATTGTAGCACTTCGTCACCATGGCATTGCCCGTGCCGAGCATCGTAAGTTTTCGCATAATACTGCCTCCTATCCAGATATCTTTTTTCATTATAAAACAAAGGTGCTGAGCTTGTCAGCACCTTTGCCGTATTTTTATCTGCTATGAATGTCTTACCGTTTCCTTTTGGTCTGGGGAGCAATCTTTTCAAGGGCCACACGGGCAGCATGCTGCTCCGCTTCTTTTTTGCTGTGGCCCGTGCCCTCGCCCATGACTCTGCCCGTCACGCGCACGCGGAAGGTGAACTCCTTCGCATGGTCAGGACCGGACTCCGAGACGAGCTCATAGTCGATGCTCTGCCCTTCTTTGCGGAAGACGATTTCCTGCAGGATGGTCTTGTAATCCTTGAGGATGGCACCGTGCTCGACTTTCTCAAACTCACCGCTGAGCTGGCGCACGACGTAATCCTGCGCCGTTTCCCAGCCCTGGTCAAGGTAGACCGCACCGATGACGGCCTCAAAGACGTCTTCGAGATTTGTCTGACGCGTGCGGCCGCCGCCCATCTCTTCACCGCGTCCCAAAAGCAGATAATCGCCGAGATGCAGGTTAGAAGCAAGCGACGCCAGCGTCATCGAGCAGACGATGCTCGCGCGCGTCTTCGTGAGCTCGCCCTCCGGCATCTCGGGAAAATGCTCATAAAGATAAGTGCTGGAGGCAAGCTCCAGCACAGCATCTCCTAAAAATTCGAGACGTTCATTATGGGCAGTGTTCCGCTTCGACTCATTGGCATACGACGTATGCGTCAAAGCCTGGTCGAGAAGTCCGATATCATGGAATTTCACGCCAAGACGCTCGGAAAGTGTCAGCAGCTGCTGACGGCGTCCGCCGTTCAGAACCTTTCCCATGATGCTCACTCCGTGTACTTCTTCATGACGATGCAGGCATTGTGACCGCCAAAACCGAAGTTGTTCGAGATGGCAGCGCGGACTTTCTTCGCGCGTGCCTTGTTCGGCACATAGTCGAGGTCGAGGCCTTCGTCCGGCGTCTCATAGTTGATCGTCGGCGGCATCATGTCGTTCTCGACCGTCAGGGCCGTAGCAACGGCTTCAATACCACCGGCAGCGCCAAGGAGATGCCCCGTCATCGACTTGATGGAAGAAACGGAGACATCCTTGGCATGCTCGCCCCAGACCGACTTGATGGCGAGGGATTCGCCTTCATCGTTGAGGTGCGTCGACGTGCCGTGTGCATTGACATAGTCGATATCAGCAGCCGTCAGGCCGGCATCATCGATGGCCAGCTGCATGCATTTAGCCTGGTATTCGCCGCCCGGAGCCGGACTCGTCATATGGTAAGCATCCGAATTTGCACCGTAGCCGACGAGCTCTGCGTAGATATGCGCACCGCGTGCCTTGGCATGCTCGAGGCTCTCGAGAATGACAAGGCCGGCACCTTCGCCCATGACAAAGCCGCTGCGGTTCTTATCGAACGGACGCGAAGCATGTGCCGGGTCATCGTTGTGGTCCATGCAGAGTGCCTTCATGGCAGCGAAGCCGGCAACGGCCGCCTGGCTGATGGCTGCTTCTGTACCGCCGGCAACCATGACATCAGCTTTGCCTTCCTGAATGACGCGGAACGCATCACCAATGCAGTTCGTGCCCGTAGCGCAGGCCGTGACCACGCACGAAGACGGACCATGCAGCTTGTACGTGATGGCAACCTGACCGGCAGCGAGGTTGGCAATCATCATCGGGATGAAGAACGGGCTGATGCGGTTTGGTCCCTTTTCGAAGAGTTTCTTATACTGAGCATGCATCGTCTCGATACCGCCGATGCCGGCACCGATATACGTGCCGATGCGGTCGCGGTCTTCTTTTTCAAGATCGAGCTTCGCATCTTCAATGGCCATCTTGGCTGCTGCCACAGCGAACTGGGCATAGCGGTCCATGCGTTTGGACTCTTTTTTGTCGATGTACGCCGTCGGATCGAAATCCTTGACCTCACCGGCAATCTTGGCATGGTATTCCGACGCATCGAAACGGGTGATCATACCAATACCGTTTTTGCCTTCCATCAGGCCTTCCCAGAATGCGTCCTTACCGATACCGATTGGGGTGATGGCCCCCAGGCCCGTAATTACTACGCGTTTACTCAAAACAATGACTCCCCTCTAATGTACTTTTGTACTTTCCCAAGGCCGCCTTAGCGGCACTTGAAAATCAGTTCGCAGCTTCTGCTTCTTTCTTGAGTTGCTCAAAAATCTCGTGGACCGACATAATCTTGTCGATGCGAGGCATGTATTCCCCCGTGAAGACAAGTCCCGTTTCCACATCGCCCTGCTGTGCGCGAATCAGCGCGCGGATGATGCAGAAATTATGCTTGCAGGCCTTAAGGCACGCATCGCAGGTCTTCGGCGGTACAGGGCCTTCAAGGACTCTGGCCGAGAACGGCGTGCGCACAGCACGGCCCGGCAGGCCAACAGGACTGTGAATGACGACAATGTCCTCCGGTTTGGATTTCAAATAGTATTCTTTGAGGGCTGGCGCTGCGTTCGATTCCTCAGAAGCAGCAAAACGTGACCCCATCTGGACGCCTGCTGCGCCCATCTTTATCAAATCAACGATGTCCTGGCCATGGAGGACGCCGCCGGCCGCAATGACCGGAATCTTTACGGCTGCACTGACATCCGAGATCAAATCACGTACAGACGTGTTCGTCCCCAGATGACCGCCAGCTTCCTTGCCCTCGAGTACAATAGCTGCTGCGCCAAGACGCTCCGAAATTTTCGCTAATTTTACAGAAGAAACAATCGGAACAATCGGAGTTCCGGATTCCTTGCCAAGGCCAAACATATCACGTGAAAAACCTGCACCAGCTACGACGAGGTCAATGCCTTCATCAATAGCCGTCTTGACGATGCCGGCGAAATCACGAGCTGCCACCATGATATTGATGCCGATGATACCAGATGTGAGCGAACGCGCGAGCCTGATTTCATAACGCAGTTCGTCGTGGCTCATACCTGATGCAGCAATGAGGCCGATACCGCCCTCGTTTGCAACAGCTGCGGCCAGACGGGCCGTTGACAAGCGGATTGCCATACCACCCTGCTGGATTGGTACACGTGCAATCTTGCTGCCAATCTTAAGCTCTGGAAGTTTCAATGTTACTCCTCCAATCATTTTACCTCTTAAGAAAATCCCGCGAAGAAACTTCACGGGATTCTCAAAAGGTAAGACGCTCAATCTTATTTGTCCTTGTGCTGGTCAATGTAGGTAACTACATCCTGAACGGTCTTGATCTTCTCAGCAGCCTCATCCGGAATCTCAATGTTGAATTCCTCTTCAAAAGCCATGATCAGCTCAACGATATCCAGGGAATCAGCGCCTAAATCATCGATGAAGGTAGAATCGATTGCGACCTCGTCCGGCTCAACGCCAAGCTGCTCAACAACGATATCTCTAACTTTTTCAAAAGTCGACATGAAATTTCACCTCCTTAAATTAGTATCCTATATAGTTATATCACATAACCATGCCGCCGTCTACATTAATGACCTGACCTGTGATATAGGACGAACAATCCGATACGAGGAAAAGCACAGCATTTGCTACGTCTTCCGGGCGTCCCATCCTGCGCAGCGGGATTTCTTTAACCATCGCTTCTTTGACTTTATCGGCAAGTACAGCCGTCATGTCCGTATCGATGAAGCCCGGCGCTACCATGTTGACTGTGATGCCGCGGGCAGCGAGTTCTTTGGCTGCAGATTTCGAGAAACCGAGTACACCGGCTTTTGAGGCGGCGTAATTTGTCTGGCCGGCATTGCCGATAAGACCGACAACCGAGCTCATATTGACAATGCGGCCGCTGCGTTTCTTCATCATGAGCTTAGCCGCTGCCTTCGTGCAGTAGAACACGCCTTTGAGGTTCGTATCGATAACAGCCTCAAAATCTTCATCCTTCATGCGCAGCAGCAGGCCGTCACGCGTGATGCCTGCATTGTTGACAAGAATGTCCACCGTGCCGAATGCTTCTACAACTTTGGCAAACATGGCCTCAACAGCAGCAGGATCTGCTACATTGGCCTGCACGAGAATAGCCTCGCCGCCGTTTGCCTCAATCTCGCTCTTGACTTCCTCAGCGGCCTTCTGGTTTCCTGCAAAGTTAATGGCTACCTTCGCACCCTCAGAAGCGAGGCGAAGGGCAATAGCACGGCCGATACCGCGGGAAGCACCCGTGACGAGTGCTGCCTTTCCATCTAAAAGCATATTAGCGGACCTCCTTCAAATAGTCAAGCGTTTTTTGCAAACTTTCAAGATTTTCGACGTTGAGGCTCTTGAGCGAACGGTCGATGCGGCGATTGAAGCCGCAGAGCGTCCGGCCTGGGCCAGCCTCAACAAACGTATCCGCACCAAATTCCTTCATCGTATTGACGCAGGCAATCCAGCGGACTGGATGGTCGGCCTGGGCAACGAGATTCTGCTTGATTTCCTCAGCACTCGTTTCAAGCCTGCCCGTATAGTTGGAGACAACGGGGAACGCTGCATCGTGAATCGCGACTTTATCGAGCTCAGCAGCCAGTTTTTCTGCAGCCGGCTTCATGAGCGTCGAATGGAACGGTGCCGAAACCGGCAGGATGACAGCCTTTTTCGCACCAGCTGCCTTGAGTTCTTCCACGGCCTTTTCCACGCCCTTCGTCGTGCCGGCAATGACCGTCTGTCCTGGGCAGTTGAAGTTTACCGGCTGTACTTCGCCAGCCTCGTTCGTCGCTGTTTCGCAGGCTGCGGCAATCGTCTCGTCGTCGAGGCCAATGATGGCAGCCATGCCGCCCTCGCCGACAGGAACAGCTTCCTGCATGTACTGGCCGCGCTTATGCACGAGTACGACAGCATCGCGGAACGAGAGTACGCCAGCCGCAACGAGTGCCGAATACTCACCAAGGCTGTGGCCGCCGGCAACATCCGGCTGAATGCCATGTTCCTTGAGAATCTCATTGACAATGACGCTGACCGTCAGGATAGCCGGCTGCGTGTTGGCCGTGAGTTTGAGGTCATCAGCAGGTCCTTCAAAGCACATATCCTTGATGGAATAGCCGAGTGCCTCATCTGCTTCAGCAAAGATTTTCTTGGCAACATCGTACGTATCAAAGAGGTCTTTGCCCATGCCGACAGCCTGGGCCCCCTGACCCGGAAATACGAATGCAAGTTTGTTCACCTTGTACTACCCCCCTGAGCTATTTCTTATGCATTTCTCTATACCTGTATTTTATTGGTATGATAGCGGTAAATCGCTTCTATTATAATATAGACAAAAATAATTCCACAAATTATTTGCAGTCGTCCTGAATCGTCTGGATGACTTCAGGCAGGCCGTTGACAATATCTTCGATGATCGTCTTGACCGGCTTGATGTCATTGAGCATGCCCGAAATTTCACCAATCATGACCGAGCCGTTCTCGACATCGCCCTCATGCGTAGCACGGTGCAGCGAGCCAACACCGAGCTTCTCGAGCTCTTCTGCCGGAGCGCCTTCTGCCTCGAGTTCCTGATATTTGCGCGTGAGCTTGTTGTGAAGCACACGTGCCGGATGGCCGAGCGTACGGCCCGTGACCACGGTCGAACGGTCTTTGGCCTTGAGTACCATTTTCTTATAATTCGGATGCGCGATGCATTCCTCACTCATGACGAAGCGCGAGCCCATCTGGATGGCCTGTGCGCCAAGCGCAAAAGCTGCAGCCATGCCGCGCGAGTCTGCGATGCCGCCGGCACCGATGACCGGAACATCAACAGCATCGACAATCTGCGGTACCAGCGCCATCGTCGTGATTTCACCGATATGGCCGCCCGACTCCGTGCCTTCCGCAATGACGGCATCAACGCCGCCGCGGACCAGGCGTTTTGCCAGGGCTACCGAAGCGACGACAGGAATGACCTTCGTGCCGATTTCCTTGAGTGCCGGTACATACTCGCCCGGATTGCCTGCGCCCGTCGTGACAACAGGAACTTTTTCCTCGAGTACGACCTGCATGACTTCCTTGACATACGGACTCATGAGCATGACATTGACGCCGAACGGCTTATCCGTCCAACCCTTGCACTTCTGAATTTCCGCACGCAGGATTTCCGGCGGCATATGGCCGGCACCGATGATGCCAAGGCCGCCGGCATTCGAGACAGCCGAAGCAAGCTCTGCCGTGCCAATCCAGGCCATGCCTCCCTGAAAAATCGGGTACTTTATGTTGAGTAATTTACAGATTGCATTGTTTTCGAACATCAGATTAGTCCTCCTTAGCCCATTTCATGATGCAGGATGCCCAGGTAAGTCCGGCACCAAAGCCGGCCAGGGCAACGAGATCGCCTTTCCTGAAGCGGTGCGCGTGCGCCGCTTCCGCCAGGGCAACCGGTATGGACGCCGCTGACATATTGCCATATTTTCCGATATTGACGATGACTTTTTCTGCTGGCAGTTCCAGACGGCTGGCCGCCGCGTCGATGATGCGGGTGTTTGCCTGATGCGGAACGAGCCAGTCAATATCCTCTTTCTTGAGCCCTGCTTTTGCCAAAGATTTCTCGACGGTTTCGCCCAGAATCCTGACCGCAAAACGAAATACAGCCCTGCCATCCATGTGGACGCAGTTTTCATGCATCCAGAGGGCTTCTGCCGTCAAAGGCTTTAGGCTGCCGCCCGCAGGAATCTGCAGCAGCTCGCTGCCTGAGCCGTCACTGCCGAGGTCAAAGCTCTGCACGCCCAAGCCGTCTTCTACAGGGCCAAACACTGCGGCACCCGCGCCATCGCCAAACAGGACACACGTATTGCGATCTGTCCAGTCAATGACTTTGGACATCGTCTCCGCACCGATGACCAGAATATGACGGTAAACGCCCGTTTCAATGAACTGACACGCCACGACCGCAGCATAATCAAAGCCGGAGCAGGCAGCGGACAAATCAAAAGCAGCCGCTTGCCGTGCCCCCAGCCGGTCCTGCAGAACACTGGCTGTTGAAGGCATCACGCGGTCCGGCGTCAGCGTTGCCACAATGATGAGGTCCAGGTCTGCCGCCGCAACGCCAGCATCCTCCAGGGCCATGCGTGCAGCACGCTCCGCCAGGTCCGAAGTCGGCTGGTCCAGAGCTGCTGCATGCCGTTCGTGAATTCCCGTACGCTCGACAATCCATTCATTACTGGTGTCGACCATCTGTTCAAGGTCTTCATTCGTGATGATTTTCTCGGGTACGTACCAGCCCGTTCCCAGAATACCAGCGCTATTTCTATTCTCCATCATGCGTCAGTATATCCTCCTTTGCGAGTGTATCCCGGATATGTGACAAAACGTCCCCCCGGACATAATCGTTTGCCACTCCGATAGCACTGCAAATGGACTTGGCGTTCGATGAACCATGACTGATGATGCAACAGCCATTGACACCTAAAAGCGGTGCGCCGCCGTATTCCGTGACATCAAGACGCTTGGCGAGCTTCTTGAGTGCAGGTGTCAGCAGCAGGGCACCGAGCTTGGCAAGGATGCCGCCGTCTTTGACCGCTTCCTTGATGAGCTTCAGGATTGTCTTTGCCAGTCCCTCTGCAAATTTTAGCACAACATTGCCAACAAATCCATCACAAATTACGACATCGAAATTTCCTTTCGGCACATCGCGGCCTTCGGCATTGCCGCAGAAATTGATGGTATGCATGTTTTTGAGCAGTGCGTACGTTGCTTTTGCCTGTTCGTTGCCCTTCGTTTCTTCCTCGCCGATATTGAGGAGTCCGACACGCGGATTCTTGATTTTGAAGACATATTCGGCATAAATCGAGCCCATGATGCCGCTCTGTACGAGGTGTTCCGGCTTTGAATCGACGTTGGCACCAGAATCGAGCAGCAGCGTGACGCCTTTCGGCGTCGGCATCGGCGTGGCAATGGTCGGACGGCCGATGCCCTTGATGCGCCGCAGGATGAGCTGTGCCGCTGTCACCGCTGCGCCCGTGCTGCCGGCGGAGAGCACAGCATCACAGACGCCATCTTTCACGAGGCGCGTAGCCACGACGATGGACGCATCTTTCTTCGTGCGTACAGCATCGGCTGGATGCTCGCCCATCTCGATGACCTGCGAAGCGTGCTGAATGGTGATGCCAAGATTCTCCCAGCCCTTTTCCTTCGCAAGAACCTCACGGATTTTCGTTTCATCACCGACCAGAACAATCTCACAATGATATTTTTTCGCGGCGCGCACTGCACCAAAAACAATTTCAAGTGGTGCATAGTCACCACCCATGGCATCTACTGCAATTTTCATGCCGGAATTCCCCCTCACTCCTCTCCCCACGAAACCATGATGAATTTCGCACGGAAAACTTCCTGCGTATCGTTGCGCGTTTTGACCCAGACAAAATACTTATTGCCGCGAACCTTGACGATTTCTGCCTTGGCAATGAGTTTCTCGCCAACGTGTACAGGCACCTTATACTTGACATTGGCCACACCCGTGACCGCCATCGGCGCATCGATGATGGCCAGTGCCAGCGAATTTGCCTGCGAGAACATGTAGTATCCCTTGGCAATCTTCGTCTTGGCAAAGACCATATCATCCGTGATGCGCAGCAGGGAGATGCCGGAATGACCGAGCTCAAGATCGATGAGTTCGCCGACGACATCACCGCTCTCTATGGATTTGACCTTGTTCTGCGCACTTTCCGCCATCTTGCGGATGCGGCCGCGCAGTTCCGGTATGCCGAGTTCGAGGCGGTCCAAGCGGATGGTCTGGACGCTCACCGAGAGCTTATGTGCCAATTCTTCATCCGTCAAAAACGGCTTTTCCTTGACCTGCTGCAGCAAAAGCTGCTGGCGCTCTCTTTTCTTGACTCGTGCCATTCTCTCATCTCCTTTCCAAAAGTTTAGTACCTGATATTACAACCTTATATCAGGATTTATTATACGGTGTTTGTCCTAAAAAAGCAAGACTTGACAAACATCGCGAATAGATGAGCAAAAAAAGAATAAGCAGGACAATTGTCCTGCTTATATTTGCTTCAAGATTATTCAGCTGCCTTGACAACCTCTTTGCCATCATAGTAGCCGCATTCCGGGCATACATGATGAGGCATCTTCGGTTCGTGGCACTGCGGGCAAGCTACGAAACCCGGAGCTTCAAGCTTCCAGTTTGCACGGCGCTGGTCACGGCGGGCTTTCGAAGTTTTGCGCTTTGGTACTGCCATTTCGGATACACCTCCTTACGAGTTCATTTCTTATTTTTCGCTAATAATTCCTGCAGTGCGGCCATGCGCGGGTCCGGTACGAACCGGTCGCAGCCGCAGTCGCCCTCATTGAGGTCTGCACCGCAGACGGGGCAGAGTCCCTTGCAGTCGGGCTTGCAGAGTTTGCTGAGCGGCTGAGCCGCCAGAATGGTATCACGGACAAGTTCCGTGAGGTCGATGAGGTCGCCGTCAAAAAGATTCGTATCCTCATCCGCCGCTGCATCGCCGGTGCGGCGGAACTCCTCAGCAAAAGGATGTTCCTGCTTTTCCTCGCATGGAGCCAGGCAGCGGTCACATACAAAAGATTTCGTGCAGCGGATGACGCCTTCCGCACGCCAGCAGGTTCCCGTGTTGACGACACGCCCTTCGACCGTCAAAGGCCCAACAAAGGCATAATCGTCCGCAACGGCACCGATGGCTTCGGCAGTCGTCGTGAACGCAAACGGAATCTCCTGCATGATGTCTGCATTCGATTCAGCAATGTTTATTTTCATATCAGCATCAACCTCAATTCATTATAGCGATGTGCCCATTCCTTTGTCAAGTAGTGTCAAGGAAAAGTACTTGTCTCCCCTGCTCAGAGAACACGCTGGATATGGATGGCCAGCAGCGTGATTTCCGGCGGCGCCACCGGCAGTTTCAGGAAATCGGCAAGATACGCACAGATTTCCTCTGCCAGACGATACGACGCCGGATACATCTTGCGCACATATTCGTCCATCTGCAGCGGCACATTTTCCTGTGAACGGATGCGCAGGATCATGTAGCAGATATGACTGATAAGGCGCGTATACTTGAGTTCCGCGCGCCTGAACGTGACACCGAGAGCCTTTTCAATGCGCGCAATGCACTCCGCAGCCAGACGGATGTTTGTCAGGCTGTCCCCTGCGTTCTGCTCGCTGATGCCCGCATGAATATGCAGGGAAAGGTAGCCTGCTTCTTCCGGCGGCAGTGTTTCCCCGCTTTCTGCGGCAATAGCTGCCAGCCCCTTCTCAGCGATGCGGTACTCATCGGGGAACATCGCCATGATATCATGCTGCAGGGGATTGGGCAGGCGGATGCCGCGGCGCTGACGCTCCAGTGCCATGGCAATGTGGTCGGCCATGGGCAGCAGGATATCGTCGGCCATATCCGGAAAGACACGGCGCGCCTCCTCAAGGATGCGTGCCGCAAGCTCCACGGCATGCGGATCAAGGCTGTTGACGGCCTGCAGGGCACTGCGCTTATCGTTCGTGAGCAGACGGTAGACCTTAGCCCCCTGCACGCTCGCCAGCCGTTCACCGCTCTTTCTGCCAAAACCGATGCCCCTGCCCAGAAGGATGACTTCGCGGCCATCTTCTGTCAGAGCCAGCAGACCATTATGATTCAAGGGCTTGATGACGCGAAACATAAAAAACCTCCTTATACGATGCTATCATTATAACCTATTTCGCGGGTTATTTGCTATAGCTATATAAGGAGATTTTTTGATACCTATACGTTATAATGATAGTTCAGCTTCGGCCGCATCTCAGAATTTAGCGACCTCAGCCAGTGCCTCGACCTTGCCGCTCTTTGCCATCGTCACCGACTGGCCTTCCTGCAAGCCCGTGAAAATGACGAGGCAGGCATCCGACTTCGCATGTTCTTTGATGTAGGCATCATCGAAATGCATGAGCTTGTCGCCTTTCCTGACTTTCTGACCAGCCTTGACAAAGACCTCAAAGCCCTTGCCGCCGAGGTTGACCGTGTCCACGCCGATATGCAGCAGATATTCTGTACCGTCCGCAGCTTTCATGCCGATAGCATGTTTCGTATCGAAGACAAAGACGACTTCGCCATCAGCCGGCGCATAAACCGTTTCATCCGTCGGATAGACGAAGAAACCGTCGCCCATCATCTTGCTGGCGAATGCTGTATCCGGAGCTTCCGTGATGGGATGGACATCACCGGCGACCGGACTGCAGAGAATATGTTCTGCCGTTTGTACCGGAGCTTCTTTGACCGCCGGTTCTGCCTTTGCCTTCGGTTTCGCTTCTTCTGCCGTGGCATTGAGCTCAGGCTCTACTTCCGGGGCCGTTTCAAGATACGTTTCAAGATTTGCCTTGATGACAGCGACCTGCGGGCCGTAGATGACCTGCACGCCCGTGCCTTTGACGATGACGCCGACAGCGCCCGTCGCTTTGAGGATTTTCTCATTGACCAGCGAAGAATCCGCAACCGAGCAGCGCAGGCGCGTTGCGCAGCAGTCGACCGACGTGATGTTGCGCTTGCTGCCGAGGCCGCGTGCAATCATCGAGCTCTTCGCATCTTCCACGGCTTTCTTTGAAGCCGGCGAACCATCGGCCTTCTTGGCCTGATAATCTGCCTTCGTGTAAAGTTTCGTCTCCTCATCGTCGTCCTCACGGCCCGGCGTCTTGAAGTCGAATTTCTTAATCATCCACGTAAAGATGAAGTAATAGAGGAAGAAATAGAGGATGCCGACCGGGATGATGTACATCCAGTTCGTCTTAGCCTCACCCTGCAGAATGCCGAAAATGAAGAGGTCCAGAAGGCCGCCCGAGAACGTCAGGCCAACAGCGATATTGAGCATGTGAGCAATCATGTATGCTGCGCCGGCCAGAATAACCTGCACGCCAAACAGAGCTGGTGCGACGAACAGGAACGAGAATTCAATCGGCTCCGTAATACCCGTGAGCATCGACGTCAGGGCGGCAGAGAGCAGAAGACCTTTGGCCGCCGCCTTTTTCGAAGGTTTTGCACAGCGGTACATGGCGAGAGCTGCACCCGGCAGACCGAAAATCATGAAGATGAACTCGCCGGAGAAATAACGCGTGGCGTCCGCGCTGAAGTGCGTGACATTCGGTGAAGCGAGCTGGGCAAAGAAGATGTTCTGGCCGCCCTGAACGAGCTGGCCGTCAATCATCATTGAACCGCCGACGCCCGTCTGCCAGAACGGCAGATAGAACACATGATGCAGGCCAAACGGAATGAGCGCACGCTTGATAATACCGAAAATGAGTGTGCCGATGTAGCCCGTGCCCGTGACAAGACTGCCAAGAGCAAAGATGCCCTGCTGCGCCAGCGGCCAGGCAAAATAAAGCGCAATGCCAACGAAGAGATATACGACCGTCGAGATAATCGGCACGAATCGCGAGCCGCCAAAGAACGAAAGTGCATTCGGCAGGACAATCTTGTGAAATTTATTGTGCAGATAAGCTACGCCGATACCGACGATGATGCCGCCGAAAACGCCCATCTGATAGGACATGATGCCGCACGAGCTCGCAATCGTACCTTCGAGCACGCCCGGTGCAATCGTGCCATCCGTCAGAATCTGGCCATTGAGCTTGAGCATGGCGTTGCAGGCGCTGTGCATGACAAAGAAAGAAATCATCGCCGCAAGAGCCGCGACTTCACGCTCAGCCTTGGCCATGCCGATGGCAACGCCGACGGCAAAGATGATAGGCAGATTGCCAAAAATCGTGTTGCCGGCGCTGGCCATGATGGTCAAGAGACCGCCGAGCAGTGTGCCATTGCCAAAGATGGCCTCGAGACCATACGTCTTGATGGTCGTCGGATTCGTGAAGGAAGCACCGATGCCCAGCAGGATACCGGCGATTGGCAGCACGGCGACCGGCAGCATGAAACTGCGGCCGACGCGCTGCAATACGCTGAAGATTTCGTCTTTCATGAAGACCGTCCTTTCCCTGCGGTTACTGAAATCAAAAAAGGCATCAGCAAAAAGCCATATACAGGGACCTCGTCTGGTAAAACCAGAAAAAATCCTATGGCTTTTCGCTGATGCCTGCCTATCCAGTAACACGCGAACCTTAGTTATAACATATTCTTGTTTCAACAAGGAGTATTATATAACACGGTTCCTAGTATTGTAAAGTACTTTTTTGTATTTTATTTTGCCCACCCATGAATTCATCGCAGTTCTTCGCATGGAATCGTTTTCAAGGCCAATTTTGCCGCTTCCTCTACGTCTTTGAGTGGAGCCTTCGCCGCCCGTGCCAGACGGCAGCAGTCCTCGTACTCCGGCTTGGCATTGACGAGCTCGCCCTGCCAGAACGACAGTTTGCAGCAGACTTCGCCATACGGCGTTGTCACCGTCACCATCCTGCGCTGAGCTTCCGGACGTTCTGCAACGGGCATGACGCGCAGGCCGAGGCTTGTCGTCTCCCGCATGAGGATGTCGATGCAGGCAGCCTTGTGTTCAGCACGGCAGAGCACGGAAAGTTTCTGGGCCGGGCGCTGCTTCTTCATGAAAATCGGCGCCGTCCAGACATCGGCCGCTCCTGCGGCGAAAAGCCGTTCATAGAGATAGCCGTAAATCTGCGGACTCATGTCGTCGATGTTCGTCTCCAGCACCAGAAAAGCCGCTGATTCAGCAGGGTCTGCCTGCGTTTTCCCGGGTTCTATCGTGCCAAGATACAGCCGCAGGACATTCGGGATGGAAAGGTCCCAGGTCCCCGCGCCATAAGCCACGCGCTCTGTCCGGAAATTCTCGGGCAGACTCCCGGCAAAGACAGCCTGACTTTTCAGCACGGCAGCCCCTGTCGGCGTCGTCAATTCTTTTTCTTCACCGGCATGATAGACGGGCCAGCCAAGAAGCAGCTCGGCAACGGCCGGCGCCGGCACAGGCATGAGCCCGTGTGCACACTGCACAAAGCCAGACCCCGTATTGACTTTGGACGCAAAGACGCGTTCAATGCCAAGATAGTCAAAGCAGACAGCCGTACCGACAATATCCAGAATGGAATCCACCGCACCGACTTCATGAAAGGCGACTTCTTCCGGCGGGCGGCCATGGACCTTGCCCTCAGCCTTGGCCAGCACCGTAAATATCGCCAGACTTCTTTTTTTGACCGCATCACTGAGCGCCGACGCCTCAATCATCTGACGGATGACCGCAAACGTACGGTGTTCATGGGCATGGCCCCCGTGTTTATGATGTTCATGATGCTCATGATTATGTTCTGCCAGCTTCAGGTCGACATCGACATACGCGGCCTCAATGCCATTTTTACGGACATTGTCGACCTTCATCACATACGAATTCCCCAGCGGCAGTTTCTCCAATTCCGTCCGCAGATACTCCTGCGGTACCCCCGCCTGCAGGAACGCCCCTAAGAGCATATTGCCGCTGATGCCGGCAAAACAGTCAAGATATATTGCTTTCATATGTCATTTCCCTTAAATCCTATCCAAAATGCATCGCGCCTCAGCGCAGATGATTGATTTTGCTCGCCAGTACACCGGCGCCAAAGCCATTGTCGATATTGACAACGGAAATGCCCGCGGCACAGCTGCTGAGCATGGCCAAAAGTGCCGTGACGCCGTGAAAGGCCGCACCGTAGCCGACACTTGTGGGCACGGCGATGACCGGTTTATCCGTCAGGCCGCCGACCACGCTGGCAAGAGCGCCCTCCATGCCAGCAATGACGATGATGACATTCGCCGACTCGATGTCATCGCGATGGGCCAGCAGGCGGTGAATGCCTGCTACGCCGCAGTCATAATGCGTCTTGACTTCATTTCCCCAAAGATAGGCCGTCAGCCTTGCCTCTTCGGCCACAGGGATATCACTCGTTCCCGCTGTCAATATGAGAATAGTATGTGCCGGGTCGCGTTTTGCCGGACGCTCGATGTAGATGATGCGCGCTGCTTCGTCGTACTGTGTTTCCGGAAGTCCTGCATGAACAAAGTCAAACTGCGCGCGGCTCGCACGCGTCGCCATGATACTGCCTTTACTGGTTTGCTTCAGGGATTCCATGATGGCCAGCACCTGCTCCTTGGTCTTGCCCTCGGCGAAAATGACTTCGGGAAAGCCCTGACGCCGTTCACGGCTGTGGTCAATCTCAGCAAAGCCGATATCTTCAAAAGAAGCCCGCTGAAATTCTTTCATGGCTTCACGTTCCGAAATTTTTCCTTCTTTATATTGATGCAGCATCGCTATGAATTCTTCGTCTGTCAACAGCCCACATCCTTTCCTGCTAATAAATTTCTGATTTTCCGTCCTGCCAAAAGAAGCCTATGATGAAAAGCATCTCATCATAGGCCTTGTCTTATTCTTTTGCTTCCGGCTGGGCTTCTCCCGCTGGTGCCTGACTTTCTTCAGGCTCCGGCTGCGCTGGCGGCTGAGGCTGTGGCTGATTGAGGCCTGCCTTCGCCTGCTGCAGGACACTCAACGCCTGCTGCAGACCGTTCGTAACCTGCTGTACGCCGCTGGCAGCCTGCTGCACGCCGTTCTGCGCCTGCTGGATGCCATCAAACGTCTTCGAGACATGTGCAATCAGCTGTTCAAAGACCTGATTGGCATAGGTGTCAACATCATTCTGGATGGCCTGGGCCTGTGCATTGGCTTTCTCTATCGTATCCTGTGCCTGTGCCTGCGTCTGCTGCAGGATTTCCTTGCCGCGCTCCTTAGCCTGACGGACAATCTCACTCTGTTCCACCATCCGGCGCGCCTGTTCCTGTGCTTCCTTGCGGATGTGGTCGGCATCGCGGTTCGCATCATCGTAAATCTCATCGCGCTGCTTCATGATGACTTCTGCCTTCTCAAGCTCCTTTGGCAGGTCATTGCGCAGTTCCTCGACATAATGCACAAGGTCATTGTCATTGATGAGGATGTGGCCTGTGAACGGGAACGTCTTAGCCGTTGCCACCATATTCTCGATTTTATCTAAAGTTTCGCGTACTCCCATACTCCGCTTACTCCCTTTCTTTTCCGTCTTTTCCTGAAATTTTTACAGCCTGCTCCACACAGGGAGGCACCAGGCCATGAATATCACCATGAAAACATATGAGCTCCCGTATCCCAGAAGAACTCACAAAAGAATACTCCGGCCGCGTCAAGAGGAATACCGTATCAATATCGGGCTCCAGATGGCGGATCATATAGGCTTCATTCTGCTCATACTCAAGGTCTTTGATGGAACGCACGCCGCGCACGATGATATGCGCATCGTGTTCCTTCATATAATCTGTGATGAGACCGGAAAACGAATCGACCCTGACATTTTTCAGGTGGCGCGTTGCCTCACGAAGAAAACGCACGCGCTCTTCCACAGAGAAGAAAGCCTTTTTATTCACATTGTGGAACACGCAGATGATGACCTCATCAAACATCGTACTGGCCCTGGCAAAGATGTCGATATGGCCATTCGTGACAGGGTCGAAACTGCCTGAACACACGGCACGTCTCATAAATCATCCTCCTCGAGGTAAGCTTTCCTCTGAAAGAAACTCAGCTGTGTCGTATGGCCGTAACGGCGGTTCAATACGCAGCACAGACGGGAAAGCTCCGGCATGTCATTTTCATCAGCACCGTGCTCCACCACAAGGATGCCATCATGGGCAAGTACCTGACTTTCGTCAAAAAACACGAGCGCCTGTTCAAAGAGCCCTTTATGATACGGAGGGTCACAGAAAATCAAGTCAAACGAGCGTCCCGCACGGGCGAAACGCGAGAGCTCGGCAAAGACATCACCGCCATGCACCTCAGCGCGTTCCAGAAGATGCGCATGCGCGGCGTTTTCCTTGATGAGCGCAGCCGTGGCCTGGTCGACAAAGCAGGCATCCGTGGCATCGCGCGACAAGGCTTCAAGGCCAAGATTCCCCGTGCCGGCAAAAATGTCGAGGACATGGCGTCCGCTGACTTTCTGCCCCAGGATATTGAACAGGGATTCCTTGACGCGGTCCGACGTCGGACGCGTTTCCTGCCCTTTCGGTGTCTTCAGGCGGCACCCCCGCGCTGAGCCCGTGATGATTCTCATAGCTTCCACTCCAAATCAAAATGCCTATAAACAGCTTCATTCTATCATATTTTCTCGTTTTCGTGAACCTTTACATGCTATAATAACAGCATGATGGTGCGTACTTTGTGCCTGACTTCCGTTTTTTTCGCTGTTCCGGCCTGCAAACGGCCATTTTCCCGATAGAATCTGATGTATTTTGATGTATTTTTATGATTCATGATTTAGGAGCATTCCCGTGAGCCGATTCTTGAAAAACCGCAGCCTCTTGATTCTCATCCTTGTGCCTTTCCTCGCCCTGCTGCTCTGGAACCTGCGCCAGCTGCAGCATCCTGCGGGCACACCCGTCTCGCCTCAGGAAACGATGACGCGCCGCGTCATCCTGATCCCCCTCGACGGACGGCCGCCGTGCCGTCAATTTGTCATCGACGCGGGACGCATTGGCGGCACCGAAGTCGTGACCCCGCCGCACGAGCTGCAGGATTATTATTCCCAGCCGGGCGATACCAAAGCCATGCGCATCTGGCTGGAAAATGAAATGAATTCCGCCGATGCTGTCATTCTCTCGGTTGACCAGCTCCTTTACGGCGGCCTGCTGACCGCACGTGAAAAACAGGCCTCCGCCGCCGAGGTTGAAGAGCTTCTGCGCTATCTTCAGGAACTTCATCAAAGCCATCCCGACGTGCCGATTTACGCCTTCAGCATCCTGCCGCGCCTGACGCCGCAGGACACGATAGATGGATACGACGAACGGCGCGACATCATGGCGTATTCCAGACTTGCGGGCCGCAAGGCCGCCGGCCTCCCCGTAGATGAGGAAAAACTCGCGAAGCTGAAAGACAAGATACCGCCGGCGAGCCTTGCACGCTATCTTGCTCATTTCCGCGAAAATGCCGCCCTCAACGAACGCCTCATCGACCTCACGCACGACGGCACACTTGCGCGCCTCGTGCTCGGACAGGATGACGGCGAAGAATACGGCATCCCGAATATCGAAAAATTTGCCCTGCAGGGCTACATCAAAGACCTTGGCCTTACCGAACAGCAGGTTTTCCTCACTCATGGGGCGGATGAGATTGCCCTCTCGCTGCTCGCAGCCTGGCATAATGCGCAGACTGGCTATGCCCCCAAAATATTCGTCCAGTACAGCGACCCTCAGGCCAAAGACCGCGTCATGCCTTACATGGCCGTGCCGACAGGCACCTGCACCGAAGAAAAGATACGCCTTGCCGGCGGCAAAACTGCTGCATCTCCGGAAGAAGCCGACTTCACCCTGCTCGTATCGACCAACGATGCGGATAAGGATACGCTTGCCAGCCGCGCAGACTGCGTACGCATCCTCAAAAAAAATCTTGCCAAAGGTCAGCCGACAGCACTCGTCGACCTCAGCAAACATTTCACCGCGGCTGAAACCGTACTGCCCCAGCTCATCGCCTCTAAGTATCCTGTCAACCGGCTTCTTGCCTACGCCGGCTGGAATACGACGAGCAACGCCCTCGGCACGGCCATCGCGCAGGCCTGTCTTTACCGCTCCTCACTGCCTGCCGTACAGAACGATGACGAAGCCATCGGCCTTGCCGCCGCGCAGATTCACTTTCTGGAAAACCGCCTGCTCGAAGATTATTTCTATCTCAAAGAAGACATCGATGTCATCAACGGCACGCTGAAAAAGGCCGGCTACACCAACACGGCTGACCTCGACCTCGACCGCAATTACCGCTGGGCCAACCTCATGCTGCGCACCTCGATGATGCGCCATCTGCGCGTCTACCGACAGACGGATGCCTTCCGCGCCCCCTTCCCAGTCGACGCGCCCTCCGGCACCATCTGGCTGCAGCTCCATGACCTGCAGGCCGATATGAGTTTCCCGTGGCCGCGCACGTTTGAGATTTACCTCGAGACCACACCGTTTTTTGAACGTCTCTCTTCTGCACCGGCAACGTAATACGCATTTGCCAATAAAAAATCGGCTATCCTGACGGACGGCCGATTTTTGTAAGGAAACCGAATATTTATATTCAAAATTCAAAGGTAAATTTCGCAGTCGTCTTCAACTTTCTTACAGTTCGTGCGCACCTGCTGCATGACCTGTTGCGGGTCAGCCCCGTCGCGGAACTCGACTTTCATTTCCTGCATCATGAAATTGACCACGGCATTTCTGACGCCCGCAGTCTTTTTTGCGGCCCCTTCCATGAGATTCGCACAGTTCGCGCAGTCCACGTCAATCTTATACGAATGAACTGCACTCGTTTCCTGCGGCAAAGATACAGCCCCTGCTGCCTTATCGTCAGCCAAGGACTCAGCAGCCGTTTTGCCTTCATTTTTAGCTGCGGGGATGACCGGGGCACGGCCGCCGGCAAAGAGTGCGCGCATGGCGTTGAGCACGGCGATGATCATGACGCCGACGTCGGCAAAAATCGCTGCCCACATCGACGCAAGGCCAATGGCACCGAGCACGAGTACAATGACTTTGACGCCGATGGAGAAGACGATGTTCTGATGCACGATGCGCAGCGTCTTTTTCGCAATGCGCTTCGCCACAGAAATCTTCAGCGGGTCATCGTCCATCAAAACGATATCCGCCGCTTCGATGGCGGCATCCGACCCCATGGCCCCCATGGCAATGCCGACATCCGCGCGGGAAAGCACGGGGGCATCGTTGATGCCGTCACCGACAAAGGCCAGTTTTTTATGCTTGTCTTCCTCACGCAGGAATTCTTCGACTTTCGCCACTTTATCCTGCGGCAGCAGCTCACTGTAGACGGCATCGAGGCCGAGCTCGCCCGCGACCTGGTCTGCCACGTGCTTCGCATCGCCGGTCAGCATGATGGCTTTTCTGACGCCATTCCTGTGCAGAGCCTTGATGGCCTCGGCAGAATGTTCCTTGACGATATCCGAGACTACGATGTGGCCGGCGTATTCCCCATCGATAGCCACATGGACAATCGTGCCGGTCTTTTCGCACGGATGCCAGGCCGCACCGATATCCTGCATCATTTTCTCGTTGCCGACACAGATGACCCTGCCGTTGACATGTGCGCGTACCCCGCGGCCGGCAATTTCCTCCACATCCTCAACCCTGCAGTCATCGGCCTCATGCTTATAGGCATTGCGCAGCGATACGGCAATCGGATGCGTCGAAAAGCGTTCGACATGCGCCGCGAGGTGCAGGAGTTCCTGCGGATTGATGGTTTCCGGATGAATGGCCGCAACTTCAAAAACACCTTTGGTCAGGGTTCCTGTCTTATCAAAGACAACCGTATCGACATCTGCCAGCGTTTCCATGTAATTTGAGCCCTTGACGAGCACGCCTTCGCGGCTCGCCCCGCCAATGCCTGCAAAGAACGATAGCGGAATGCTGATGACGAGAGCACACGGGCAGCTGATGACGAGGAACGTCAGCGCGCGGTAAATCCAAGTGCCCCATTCCGGTGCCATGCCCATGCCCGCCATGCGTACCAGCGGCGGTACGATGGCCAACGCCAAAGCGGCAAAGACGACAATCGGCGTATAGACACGCGCAAATTTAGCAATGAAGTTCTCCGACTTTGATTTGCGTGAACCCGCTTCTTCAACGAGCTTCAGGATTTTCGAAGCCGTCGATTCGGCAAATGCCTTTGTCGTGCGGATATGCAGCAAGCCGCTGGTATTGATGCAGCCGCTGATGACTGCGTCCCCCTGCTTCACACTGCGCGGCAGGCTCTCACCGGTAAGCGCCACCGTATTGAGGCTCGAGTGTCCCTCTGTAATCACGCCATCGATTGGCACTTTTTCGCCCGGCTTGACCAGGATAACCGAACCAATGCTGACATCATCCGGCCGGACTTTTTTCGTTCTGCCGTCTGCCTGCATGAGGTTTGCATAATCCGGTCGGATATCCATGAGGTCGGAAATATTGCGGCGGCTGCGCCCGACGGCATAGGACTGGAACCATTCGCCGACCTGATAAAACAGCATGACGGCGATACCCTCAGTATAATCTCCGTCCTCATAGACAGCCAGAGCCATGGCACCAATGGTTGCGACAGCCATGAGCAGGCATTCGTCAAAGGGCTGACGGCGCCAAATGCCCTTGCCCGCTTTGATGAGGATATCATAGCCGACAATCAGATACGGCACGAGATATGCGAAAAAACGCGTCGTGCCCGAAAGCGGCAGATATGCCAGCAGCACCATGAGTAGTGCCGCGGTAATGATACGGATGAGATTTGTCTTTTGCCTTTGATTCATATTCGGCCTCCTATTGACTAACATGTGAACAATGGTTCATTTGTTAAGTAAATTATAACAATGCAACTATGAAAATGCAATAGATATGCCTGAAAAAAAATAAAAGATATGGGTTGACAGATGCCGTATTCATCCGTATAATATATAAATGTCGAAAGACACAGGGGTATCGCCAAGTTGGTAAGGCACGGGTCTCTGAATCCCGCATGCGT